>ULRZ01029118.1_pt1 | contig 12067 bp, 8 predicted proteins | sample 1955861 | NCBI WGS metagenome assembly ULRZ01 (sample SAMEA4835694, study PRJEB28245) | human gut metagenome | biome: gut microbiome; material: fecal sample | place: Denmark | collected 2008 | reverse complement strand
ATACAGCTAATACAAATATTTCTAGTATTGATGGTAAAGTTGATAATGTTCAATCTACAGTTAATACTGTTAACGAAGGTGTAACTAATATGACAACTGAAGGAGTTGAAGTTGATTTGAGTTCTGTTACTGATGCTATTAGTTCGTTAGATGGTAAAGTTACTACTGTTAACAATACAGTTAATACTATTAAATCTACAACTGATACTATTAATGGAAATACCGCAGATATTAATGTTGATTTAAGTCCTGTTACAAAAGCTATCGGTAATGTACAAACTACTGTTAATGCTATTAATGGTAAAGTTGATACTGTAGATGAAACAGCTGATGCTATTAAAACTAAAGTAGATACTTTACAGAATGCTGATTTAAGTGGAATTACTACCACTTTAAATACTGTCAATGGTAACGTAAATACTATCAAGTCTGATACTAATACAATTAAAACCGATACCGGAACTATTAAAACTACTACTAATACTATTAAAACTACTACTGATGCAATTAAAACTAAAGTAGATACTCTTAAAAATCCCGATATGACTAATGTTGTATATACAGCAGAGTAATAATTTAAAAATGTAATATTGATTAGAAATGGTTTATTGCAGTTAATGTAATAAACCATTTTTTTATTGTATATAATAATTAAGTTGCTAACGTAATCGATTACAGAGATAATAAACTTAGTTATTAATCAAAATCTTAATCTTATATCTGAAAGTAAGACTTATGTATTTGGTAATGATGCTAATAATGGCATCATGTCTGTTCTTGCTCCTCTATTACAGCAACGTGGTTTTGACCCGAACTTATTGTTCACGATGTGTAACAATGGTGGATTTGGTGGCAATAACGGTGGTTGGTTTGTATGGATTTTATTTTTGCTTGTATTGTTTGGACGTAATGGTAATGGTTTTTGGGGTAACGATGGCAATGGAACTGCTTATCTTGGTAATATGCTTAATAATGATGCTGGTCGTCAATGTTTAGAACAAGCTATTGCCGGTAATGCAACTAAACTTGCTGAATTATCTTCTATGCTTAATTGTGATATTAATAGTATTAAATCTGCTATTAATTGTATAAACAATTCTATCTGCCAAGTTGGTAATCAAGTCGGCATGAGCGGTATGCAAACTATCAACGCAATACAAGCCGGAAACGCTTCAATAGCTGCCCAAATTGCGCAGTGTTGTTGCGACCAAAAGCTAAGTATCTGCCAGCAAACAAATACGCTCCAGCAAGCTATAAATGGCGTCAGCGTAGGTCAAGAACGAGGATTCTCGCAGTTAGGATTTGCCGCACAGCAACAAACATGTGAACTTCGTGATGCAATCAGACAGAATACTGAAACTGTATCAGTAATTATGGTTGGCATTTTAATAAAAGAGCTTATGATTATGCTGCTACTCAAATCAAGAAACGTAATCCTAGAACTCTTAAAGAAGAAAATGTTGAACCTTATACTAAAGAATATGTTGATGAACTCTTAGCTAAATATAACGTACAACTCAAAAGAAAGATAATGTACGATTATGTCTATGCTGCTCTTATGTGTAAAGCTGATTATCTTGGTAGTTCTATTGAAGATGAAAAACATCTAGCTTTATATATTAAAGATACTATTGACGATTATGATGCTTCTGACGAAACTACTTTTAGACGTTGGGTTGCTACAATGATTGGAAATGGTAATCCTATTGATTGGTACGAAATTGTATAAATATAAGCCGGTATGTAGTAATAAAGCTGCATATCGGCTTTATTGTTAACTGGCTTCGCCCTTCTACGGGGGAGCATCGCTAAAGAAGCATGAAGTATTGTTGATGCTGTTGAATCTAACGATTTTGATACTACTGATAATCCTGTTGCGATGACCCCCCGTAGAAGAGTGAAGATGGTCAAATTTATCTTGACAATTCTTATAAGATATATAATATATTATTAGTTCTTGATTAGTTTATAAATTGTTATAAATCAGTTTAATAACTTATTTTTAGCTGGGACAAAGTTAGGTCGTTTTTTGACCTATCTTTGTACCATTCAAGGTACATAGTTAGGTTATTTTTTGACCTATCTTTGTACCGAAAGATATTTACAAATATGGACAAAAATAGAAGAATAAAAGAAGATGTTATTGCCGCTCTTCTTGCAAATGATAAAGAAGTAAGAAGTGTTATAGTTCCGAATAGATTTGGGCTTATAATTCATGATAATAATAAAATTATTTGTAATTTGCCAGATGGAAAGCAAATAATAAATCCTAATAATGTTTATTTTGAATATAGTATTATTGGAAAATATATTACTAGTAATTTAGAAAATTTTAGTACAGATGAATTAAGAATAATAGGTTTTATTGCTGATAATATTAAATATGATTCTAATATTATTTATATGAGCAAAGAAATGATTGGAGGTCGTAAAGGTAGAAAAATTAATCCTAGACCTTATTATACTGCTATAATGTCTCTTTGTAACAAAAGTATTATTAGTAGAACTGAGTTTCTTAATGTTTATGCTGTTAATCCTATTTGTATTTTTAAAGGTAGTATAACTAAATATCTTCATTATTGTAAAGAAATGCTTTCTAATGGAAAAGTAATAATTGATGATACTAATAAAGCTAGTTTTACTAAAATTGCTTTTATACTTAATGATAAAGAATATAAAGTTATAAACAAATAATGGCAAGTTTAAATCAATTAATCAGTGAAATTGCTCATGCTGTTGGACAGCCGAACAATGTTCCTTTAAGACGTAATATTCGTTTAGCTATTATTCATACTAGAAACGAACTTATACGTCAGTCTTATGCTAATAATAGATATGTTGATAAAGGTCTGATGCAACGAATCAGATTAAGTTTGATTGATGTTAAAGACGGAGATTTATTTAATGGTAAATATGATAATAAACAATGGATTGTTAAGAGGACTAATCAATATGTTCATCGTCCTGTACGCCTTACCAATAATCTGCCTTTTAGTAGTGTACGGACTGTTGGGTTTGGTAATAGAGCTATTCCATTTAATAAAGAAATGGTAGGTCAGTTTTATGAATATCTTCCTGGAATGTGTAAAACTGCTTGTTATGATTATATTAATGAATATATTTATTTATTTGCTAATCGTAATAGTAATTGGGAATTTATTGAATCTATTAAATCTATTATTGTTGAAGCCGCATTTGAACATCCTGATATTATTAATATTGAAACTAATGAAGCTATTAAAGAACGCGAAAATAATACTATTGATACTTATAATCAATACGATGATGATGAATTTTTATTGCCGGAAGATATGATTGGACAGATTAAAGATATTATATTTAAACGTAATCTACTTGATGTCGTTCGTACTACTAATGAATTACCTCTTAACGATAAAGTAAATAATTGATATGTTTGTTGATATAGATATTAATCATTATTATTATAAATTTATTAGTGAAGCTAAAGCTGACCTTAATAGATTTAAAGAAGTTCTTATTGATGTTGAAGGTAGTCGTAATAAGTCTAGACAATGGCTAGAAGAACATAAACAATTTCTTAAAGATAAAACTGGTATTAATCTTGATGAATATGATGAATGGGTTAATAATGAATATAACAAAAATGAATTGCTTGCTAATAAAGCCTTAGATAAACTTAAATATTTTGAAGATAGTAGTGAACAACGTATTGCTGTTTTACAAGTTTTGCGTTATGCTAAATTATTAGTAAAAGTAAAAAGTGTTTTAGCTAGTATCGATTCTGCTGCTAAAAGACATGATATGCCACTTCGTACATATAAAGATTATGTTAAGCGTTATTATCAATATGCTATTCCTAAATGTCTTTTGGAAGGATATGCTTATAAGTTTGGATATGGTATTGGCGATTTACTTATTTGTCGTTGGAAATATACTAATCCTAGATTCCAAGGTAAGATGCTTGATTATAAAGCTACTAATGATGCTAGACGTAAACTTATTGCTGAGGGTAAAAGACCTTTTAAACTTGCTGAAAAAAGAGCTTATGATGAAGCTGGCGTTCCTTATGATGGTGTTGAATATGCTGTATTTAAGTATATAGATTATTATGATGAAGTATGTTTATATAATCAAAAAGTAATACCACATAGATATATGAAAGTAAAATTTACTTTTAATGGTATTGCTGTTAGAGGTAAACAATATACTTATGAAAGTATTGCTGCCGAATGCAAATCTTTTGATGAAGTATGTGCTTTAGAAATGGGAATAGGTTTGAAGATTAAAATTGCTTTAGCTTATGACCCAACTATATATCTTAATTTTATGAGAAATCCCGATTGTAAAAAGTATGAGCGTGGTGTTCATAATACTAAGATTATAAAACGATATTAATATGAACGAAAAATATAGACCGATAGAACATATCATTGCTAAACTAGACAATGATTTTAATCTTGATAATAGTGATTGGATTCCTAGAATTGCTGCTTGGACTATTGAAGCCATGAGCCAATTAAAATGTTTGGCTACTGAAAAGAAATGTTTTAAAGTTGCTGTTATTAATAGAATTGCTAAAAGTCCTTGTAGTTTAGATGTTAAAGGTTTAAAAATTTATGATGATAGAGGTTGTCCTATTGACGAATTAGATGATTGTGCTAAAAAGAATAATAGCTGCTGTGGTGGTGATAGATTTGATGATAGGCAGAATGATAATGACCAATCTCCTTCCTCTACGGGGGGTCGACATAAACTCCATAACCATAATGGTGGATTTGGTGGAATTGGTGTTAGCGAACAATATGCAGAAGGTCGAACTCCTTATGCTCCTGTTGGAATTCATGTTAATCATTATCCGCCTAACGATGTTAGAGTTATAAATACCTTTGTTGAAAATACTAGTCGAACTGCTAAATGTAGAAATTATGTTTTTGTTGATTGTAATACAATAGAACTTAATTTTGATACTAATTATATCATTGTTGAAACACAAGCCGTTAAGACGTTTTATAGTGATTACTTCAAAGCCGAAGTTCCAGTCATACCCAATAATGGGTTGTTGATTGAAGCTATCGGCTATTATTGTTTATATAAAATTCTTTGTCGTGGAATTAAGCATCCTGTATTTAATCTTCAAGCTAGTCAGTATGGTACTAATCCTTACTATCAATGGACAGTTTATAAAGAGCAAGCTAAACGTAGTGTAATAAATGATGAAGTTGATGAAGCATTAAATAAAGGTAATGATAGTAGACAATGGCAAGGATGTTTTTATAATGCAACCTTTTCTAAACGTACTAGTAGTTGTTGATTATTTATGCAAATAAAACCTAATCTTGATATTGATAACGATATTGAAAATCTTGCTACCGGAACATTAGTTCAAGCAAGCAATATTGTTTCTAATATTACTAATAGTGGTATAATGAGTGAAAACGCTATTGGTAATTATTTTGATTTAAATGCTGGAGAAAAAGTTGTTGGCACGATTGCATGTAGTGATGAATTTGTAGTATTTACTAATCAAAATAGAATTATTCGTGTTAAAGAGAGTAATGATAAAAATACTTATGAATCTGCGACTTCTATAACTACTAATTGGGAATGGGGTGGCGGAGAAGTTATTGGTTGTTATACTTATAATGTTAAAAACGAACTTGTCATTTGTATTAGTGAGCGTATAGATTATGATGAAGCTAAAGTTCCTGTAAAGATTATTAATCTTGATAATCCAAATTATAATGCTGGTAGTACAGATAATCAATATGTTATTGCTCCTGAAATACCACATTATAATATGTATAGTTTTGAGTTTGTTGCTGGTAATACTATACCAAAAGGAATATATGTTTTCTTTATACGTTTTAAACGTGGTGAAGATTATACTACTTGGTTTCCATTAGGTGTTCCTGTTGAACTATTTACCAAAGATAATATTCAAACTGTTTATTCTGGTTATGAATGTGCCAAAATGAAAGTAGAACGAATACCTAATCGTAATGGACGACCGACTGGTGTTCCTAAAGGTCATTGGTGGTATGCTTTATTTTATCCTTATGCTATTCAAGACTATGTAACTGATACAAGTGAAAATGTTGGTTATAATATTCGCATTACTCTTGGTATTGAGCTTCAATCTATACCTTATGAAAAATATCAAATTGGATACATTGTTAATACTATTAAAGGAGAATCTATTCCTTATACCACTAACGATTATGATATTGATGTTACTGAATTTATTGCTGATTGTACAGAGCACGATGTTGTTACTGTTGATGAATTAACATCTAGTGCAATTAATATTTATAATGCACATACAATGTGTAATTATAATAATCGTGTTTATGCTGCTAATTATTGGGAAGAAAATCCAAATATAAATGTTCCGAATATAGATGTAAGTGGAATTACAGTTAGTGCTGATGCTTATACTAATGTTGATTTTATTGGCAATATGAATGTTGAAACTGGTAGACCTGGTGAAACCGAATCAGTTTCTACTAGGAACGCTAAAGTTCAACCATTAGCTGAAATTGAGGGTCAAGATGTAACAGAAGATTTTACTGAAATAAATAATAAATATAATTATCTAGTAGAACTTAATGTAAACTTTAATAAACGAGATGGTAATAAACAATCTGTTAATGTTCGTTTACATTGTACTAGATTCTGTTATCATGATGACCGTTATCAAATTCTTATTGGTGTTAATGATTTAATGCACGCTATTGCTATGGAAACTGGTTTAGAAATGGTAAATTGCTATGCTGGTTATATTCCTGAAGGTACTAGTGTTGACCCTTATGATGCTAAGTTTATTGCAATAGATAAATATGTAGATATTTATCAAGTTAGACTTGTTGTTGATTATGGTAAAGTATTATTGAATTATCCTTATAGTTGGGATAGTGTTGCTAATTATAGCAAATATATATTTGATGATAATAATTATCCTAGTAATGTTAATTGGCAAAATTTTGTTTTAAACAAAGATAATTACCATACTACTATTCAGTATTATGATGGTAGTAACCTTCCTATGACATTAGGATATAGTGGTAATGATGGCGATATTATTGTTACTAAATGTACACAATTTACTGGAGAAATTGCTCGTGATGCTATTAATCCGACTTGGTTTTATGATGGAGTTATAAAATATAACGGAACTGAATATAGAACTGTTGCCTCCTACGGGGGGAATAATTGTTCAGAAACTGTTGGTCAAGCGAATATTCCTAATATTGATGGAAGTTATAATGCTCACTTGGCTTATAACTTATGGATAGTTAAAGACCCAGATTTTGTTTCTAACATTATAGCTCAGCGTTATCCCGATTATACTATTGAAAGATGGTGGGAAAGACAAGAAAGTCCTGATGGTACAGATAGTAAATATACAGAACATTCATTTAGTAATAGTACAAATGATTATATAACTGTTGCTTATAATAGCTGGTTACATCAATTTATGTTTGTAAGAGTAACATCACAACGTGTTATTCCTATTTTTGATAATATTGAATGTTCTTATTGGCATGAAGATGATGATGGTGGTCATACAGAATATACAGAGATTAACGCTAATAATCTCAATTTAAGTTGGGAAGAAGATAGAGCTAATGATACTCTAGAAGATTTAATTGTATTTTATGATGGTATTAAACAAAGTAAATATGTTTGGCGTGAAGATAGAGAACCAACAGATGCTGATTTTAATTTAGATGACGCTTATAATGGTTTGTTTGGTAAACAAAATCCTAATTACTATGCTGCTGAAGGAGATAGTGACCCGTCATTTAAAATTTATAATCGTAATGCAATAGCTGTTGGCTTTAGAAATCCTACTGAAAGCGTAGATACTATTACAGTAGATAAAGACTTTTGTTTTGCAGTACAACTTGATGAATTTCTTAAAGCATATCCTAGTAGCGATAGGGCATTTAAACCTAATTATAAACCTGATTATGGTGATGAAGTTAGAGTAGAATGGAATGGTACTGAAACTCATAAAGGATATTATGAAAGATATTATATTCTGTTTAGAAAACAAGATACTACTACGTATGGTGGAGAAACTATACTTAATGGTCATTTTTGTTATCTTGCAGAAGATTGTACTTTAGAATCAGAAGTTCCTTATTTAAAAGAATTATTTGATTTTAGTTGTGCTGTTGGTAATCTGCCTCAACCTTATGAAATATTGCCTAGAATAATTAATCTCGAACTTGGTACTGGTTATCGATTTTTAGGATGTGCTAAATTTTATGCTAATACAATAACAACGGACAGTATTACTAAATTTAATAATCTTCAATATGGCGGCGAATATGTTAAATGTGCTATTAATAATGCTGTTTATAATTTCTTTATACATTATTTATTACCTGATGGTAATTATACTGATGGTATAAAAATAGAACCTAATATAATTTACAATAAACAAATAACTATTGCTGCTGGTCATGTTTATAGTTGTGATGAAACTACTACTATTGGAGATATTAAAACTTATTGTGAAGCTAATGGTATTGAAGATGGTTTTGATGAAACTTATAAAATTAATAGTTATTTTGAATTAAATCCTAGTATTCGTATTTGTAATTTATTTCCACATTTTGTTAATGGCGTTAGTCTTTATATTAATAACGAAGGCGATAAATTCTTTAGAGGTAATGCTCAAGATGCTGCTGATAAAATAACTACTGTTAGACCTATTAGATTTTATTTTGATAACATCCCTCAACCTGCTGAATATGTTGGATATTTTATTAGTTATGAAAAACCTGAGCATATTCTTATAGGAACAGGTCCTGTAGTTGGTAGTGTTTGTACTGATGGTAGAGTTGAAGCACAACTTCAAGAAATTAAAAATGGTACTAATGAATTAAACGAACCTGTTGATGAAGTTCCTAATAATTATCCATTAGATTTTAATAGTGAATATATTGCTGAATTTAGTTCTGTTAGATTTTATTGTTCTGAATTTAATATTCTTAAAAAAGGTCGTGGTGTTAATCAGCTTGTTATATCTGACTGGGGATTAGGCGGAGATGCTACTCGTACTCACGAATCTAATATGTTCTATACAATAGATGGTAGATTTGATGCTGGTATTAATAATGTTGGGCAAACAATTGGAGTTAATGAATGTAGTATTATAGTTCCTGATGATAGAGCTACAGATAACGGTGGTCGTGAAGGTTGTATCGGTCTTTCATTTGATGGTAGTATTTTAGTTGGTCAAACTACCGTTGAAAATATAGACGATAATACTTATGCTAATTTTGATGATTATATAAAAGGTAAGTATGGAATGACTGTAGTAAACTTTAAAGTTATATATGGACTTGGAGTACTCCTTACAGAACTTAGTAAATTTAATACTAAAGATAGTGTATCTAAACATTATCTAACTATCGGTAGTGCTCTTAAACATACTAATATTTATTCCAAAAGAAATAAAGAACTTATTAGTCTAGGATATGTTAAATATTATGATGAAAATGCTAATTATGGTTATCAAGATTTTCCTTATAATTATGATTATCATTATAATAAATCCGTAAGTGCTTATTGTTATCATCGTTATGGATGTATGTATGATGAAGTTGATTATCGTCCTAGATTTGTTAATCGTGATTATGTTAGCGAAGCTAACTTTCCTAGTTATTATGTTTGTTATCAATATAATGAACATAACAAAAGATACTATTGGTATGAAGATGATATAAATGATAATGAACGTAGAGGTATAGTTCCATTCATTCAATTTACTTATCCTTGTTATAATGAGTTTAATTGGAATTGTGTTAAGTTTGACCAAGAACCTACCGAACACTATTATACTGTACAAGACCTTCGTGATGGTAATGATGCTTGGGCTATAACAGGACAAGATATATCAACCCTTTATACCAAATATATTTATCCTCTTTATGTTAATGATTTGTTTACTATTGATACTGTTTATAAAGGTGTTTATTTATATAAATTACTTACTAATTATGATAGTACAAATTATGCTAATTATCTAGAATATTACGGTAAAACTATTCGTCGTAGTCAAGTTATTAGCGATGAATCTATTGAAAATAGATGGCGTATATGGAGACTTGATGCTTATAAGATGATTGATGAAAATAAAGGTAATATTATGAATGTTATTGGTATTGGTCGTTATCTTATGGCACATTGTGAACATAGTCTATTTGTATTTGATAGAAGTAATCAACTTGATGCAAGTAACGATAGTGTCGTTCAAACATTAATGCCAGACCCATTTGACATTGATTATACAGAAGTCTTCACTGCTGATAAAGGTTATGCTGGTTTACAAAGTTTTCATCAATGGTCGCTTAGTAATTTCGGATATGCTTTCTTCGATAGTGATGCTAAACGTATTTATAATTTTAACGAAAATAATCTTAATGATTTGACTGATGGTTTTAAAAATCTATTTATTCATACTACTGATTTACGTATGGCTACAGAAGAAGATAATATGCGTCTTATTATTTGTGGCACAGTTGATTTAAATCCTGCTAAATATACTATTAGTTATCATTTTGGTCATAAAGAATGGCTTAGTACTCATACATATTGGTTTGAAAATTTATTTAATACTAAATCTGCTATATACTTTATTAATAATGATAGGAATGTTGCTGGTATAGATGGATTTAAAGACGGAACTTATCTTAATTATAATAATGCTTTAACTGATGAAACAAACTATTATAAGTCTGAATATGTTGATGGAAAACCTGCTAGTTATGTAGATATGTTATTTAATAATCAAGGTATTGATAAAGTTTTAGATTATATAAGTTATCGTATTAATAAAGCTACTGATGACCAATATAGTGGAGATAAACTTCTTATATATACTAATTGCTGTTATTCTGATTATAAAGACGTGTCTACCCCCCGTAGGAGAGTAGATGATTGGAAAAGTCCTGTTTATCGCTTTGGTATTTGGGTTGTTAATTGGTTTAGAAATTGGATTAAACCTATACCTACTGTACATCCTATAATTCGTGGTAATGGAAAGTTTGATAATAATGCTGGAGAACTTGGTAAACAAGTTAATAATAATGCTCTTATTGTAGGTAAATTTTGGGTTGTAAGACTTATTTTTAGAGATGATTCAAAACGTATTAGTGTAGACGACATTCAAACTTATTAAACTATGTATAAAGATAGAAAAAGACAACAAGCATTTATAGGTGCTATTATTAGTGCTGCTGGAGCACTTGCAGGAGGTATTGCGGGTGCTGTTAAAAAACGTAAGGCTCAAAAAGAATTAGCTGAACAACAAAAGAATGCTGCTATTAGACAATCAGCTTTAAATACTGCACAAAATGCTGCTGATGCTGCAAATCAAGTTTTAGATATTAATAATGATTATCGTCAACAATTTGTTAATGATATTATGAAATGTGGTGGTAAACGAAAAGCTAAATGTGGTGGTAGAAAGAAAGCTAATCTTGGTATTGAAATAGCAACAGGTGCTCTTAGTGCTGCTGGAAGTATTGCAAGTGGATTGAACGGAAGTTCAGGTTTTAGTAATACTGCTAATATGATGGGAAATGCTGTTAAACAAGCTGGTGAATTTGCAAAAGAAAATGCTATTAAACGTAATCAACAAAAAGAACAACAACTTCATAAAAATGCTATGACTGCTATGAATCAAAATCGTGGTGTTGCTCAATATGCTACTATTCCTACTCAATCAACTACTTTGCCTACTATTCCGACTTCCAACAGCGTAATCGGGGATGCGGCTTTGGGTCGCTACGGCGGTCGAAGAAAATGCAAATATGGTCGAAAATGCTAATTCTTTTTGCCTCTATGCGATTTTCTATGCTTAGATGATGATTATATCAACTCGACATAGAAAGTCGCTCTACGGGGCGCAAAATCGTTCGATTATGGCAAAACGTAAAATAATTGATGTCAGACGTGGCGGAGTATTAATACCTATTGGAAATAATACTTATCTTGCCAAAGGTCGTACACATGAACAAGGTGGAATTGATATTGGTGATGATTTGGAAATTGAAAATAATGAAGTTGCACA
>ULRZ01011641.1_pt1 | contig 12070 bp, 10 predicted proteins | sample 1955861 | NCBI WGS metagenome assembly ULRZ01 (sample SAMEA4835694, study PRJEB28245) | human gut metagenome | biome: gut microbiome; material: fecal sample | place: Denmark | collected 2008 | reverse complement strand
AGAGGGATGATTTCTATGGAAGAAAAGATAGCAATTGTTATACCGGCATATAAGTGCCGCTTCCTCCGGCAGACATTGGATTCTATTGTCGTACAGACTTGTCGAAGTTTTACTGTTTACATAGGTGATGATGCAAGTCCTCAGAATCTGAAGGAAATTGTTTCTGATTATGCGGATAAAATGAATATTGTCTATCGACGTTTTGATACTAATCTGGGTGGAGTGGATTTGCCGGGGCATTGGGACCGTTGTATAGCACTTGCAAAAGAACCGGTTATTTGGTTCTTTTCAGATGATGATTTGATGCCGCAGGACGGGGTAGAGCGTATTATAAAAGCATTAGAATGCTATGGTACGAGGCATGGGATGTTCCGTTTTCCCCTTGCTGTGATAGATGAAAATGGCAAGATAATACATAAAAATCCTTCATTGCAGGAATATCCGGTTTCGGGCTATCAGTTTTTGTTGGATAAATTGGAAGGAAGAATTTATTCGGCTGCTTGTGAATATGTTTTTACTCGTGATATATATGAACGGATAGGCGGTTTTGTGAAGTTTCCATTGGCGTGGTGTTCAGACGATGCAACGTGGACAAGCATAGGTGAAAATGCAGGTGGAATGATTCCTTTGCCTGGTAAGCCGGTTTGTTGGCGAAATGTGATGGGCGAGAATATAAGTTGTTCCTTCAATTATGATGAAGAGAAGATAGCAGCTACAAGGCAATTTATAAAATGGGTTTCAGTTTTTTACTCGGACAGACTTCAAGATAGAAAACTACAGCATGCGATAAAGAAATATGCCCATACGATATTGCATTATAGTTTGCAAGATCGTTATAAATTACATGATCTTATGGGTATTTGTCGTAGTTTATGGTATATTTGCCCTTCTGTATCATTAAGTGTGGCATTCCGCATGTGTAAGTTGAAACTTAGAAATCGAAAGAGATAATGAAGAAAATTCTTTTTATACTTCCTTGTGTGCCTTATCCGTTGACTGCTGGAGGTAATCAGGCCTTTTTCAATATGGTGGAATATATCCGGCACAAAATGTCTGTGTCTTTGTTGCTTTCTCCGGAAAATAAGGAGATGAATGATGTCGAAAGTTTAAGGGCTTTATGGACAAATGTTGATTTCTATCTTTTTAGGGAAGAAGATGCAGAACCTAAGACTCGTTGCCCCCGATATTACCGTTGGTTAAAAAAGATGTCTGAATCCATTTCCCGCAAGATGCAACGGCAACTGTATTCTTTTCAGCAAGAGCGTCCGTATAAGAATATGACGTTGAAGAATTCTTGTTTTAAACCTTTTCCCAAGGCATACGTAGAGTATGTGTCTGACATCTCACGTCGTGGATTTGATATTATTCAGGTTGAGTTCTATCCATTGATAACATTGGGGTATCTATTGCCTAAAGATGTACAAACAGTGTTTGTGCATCATGAACTGAGGTATATACGTAATGAAAATGAAATGGAATGCCTTACTCATGTAACAGATGAAGACAAGATGCTCTATGGCATTGCTAAGGATATGGAGAAAGCCGCTTTACGTCAATATAAGCATGTAATTGCATTGACGGATATTGACCGTTTATTGTTGGCAGACTTGGTTGGACAAGAATGCAATATTTATGTTTCTCCGGCAGTGGTACAGATAGAGTCTGCTTATGACAGAATTGTGAAGCCGGCCTCTGTTCGTCTGACATTTGTTGGAAGTGAAAATCATTACCCGAACCAGGATGCAGTAGATTGGTTTTGTCATGAAGTAGCCCCTTGTTTGCGTGTTCAGGGTTTTAAATTTGTTTTTCAAGTGATTGGGACATGGAAGAGCCGTTACGTGAAAAGTCTTCAGGCAGTATGTCCGGAAATGGAGTTAGTGGGTTATGTGGAGGATTTGCGGGAATACTTGAATGGGAGCATCGTTCTGGTGCCAATTCGTATTGGTAGTGGTATGAGGATGAAAATATTGGATGCGGTTTCCTCTATGGCTTCTTTTGTAACTACGACAAAAGGAGTTGAGGGAATTGACCTACGTCACAATGAAGAGTGTTTGATTGCTGATAGCGCAACTGATTTTGCAGCAGCAGTCATTCGTTTGGAAGCGGATAAAAAATTGCAAGTCAGGCTGGCGACGCAAGCATTGAAGCGTTTGCGTGAACTTTATAATCCTCAGGAAATGTTGGAGAGAAGACTGGCTGTTTATGATGAGATATTGCAAAATAATACAAACTAATAGCATCAGATTATGCTTTCAATCATAATTTGTTCGGTATCTCCCGAACGTTTGGAGCAAGTAACCCGGAATATTCATGATACTATTGGTGTTGATTATGAAATCATTGCTATTGATAATCGTGAAAAACAATGGCCGATAGCGCGTGCGTATAATGAGGGAGCTTCTCGGGCACATTATCCCTTTCTGTTTTTTGTCCATGAGGATGTAAAGTTTCATTCGGTAGGCTGGGGAAAGTGCATTGAGAAGAAACTTAAGGAACCGGATTGTGGGGTGATAGGTTTTGCCGGTAGTAAGGTGAAATTGAAATGCTATTCGGGATGGGGAGATGTGTATAAGTGGGATGTTATATTCTATTATCAGAGCGTTGGAACTGAAACCCAATTTCGTGTAGCATCGGTTACTATGGAGCATCCTTTTAAGGAAGTGCTGGTATTGGATGGCTTTGCCATGTTTGTGCGTAAGGATGTATGGGCTAAATATCCTTTTGATGAGGAATTGTTGACGGGTTTCCATTGTTATGACTTGGATTTTACATTGCAAATAGCTGCGGATCGTTGTTATAAAAATTATGTATGTTGTTCTTCTGAGGTCTTGATAGAGCATTCTTCACAAGGGAATTTTAATCAAAGTTGGTATCAAGATACGATTAAAATGCACAAATTGAAGTGGAATAAGATGCTTCCAATGAAAATAGAGGGATTTGAATTGGGAGAAAAAGAAATGAGGAAGCAGGAAGAATATACCTTCAGTGTCTTTTTGCGTAAGTTATTGAAAGCGGGATATCCTGAGGCGAAGGTGGTGCTGAAGGACTTTTTAGCTTACCCTTATTCATGGAAACATTTACAGCACTGTATTAAATATGTGTACAAATATCTTGTAAGCTAATTGTGGTTGCTATGAAATTGGTTTTTTTATCACATGTTAGTGATTGTGCCGGAGGAGCACAAAGATGTTTATTGGATCTATTGCGGGGGCTTAAGCATATTCACCCTGATTGGCAACTCTATATGGTTCTTCCTGGTCCGGGAGATTTGCTTGATGCCTGCTCCCCTTATATTGATGGCTATAGGTTCTTACAAATGGAATGGTGGCTTGTAGGTAAGGACATGGATATCGGCACGAGAGAGAAGCTTTCTTATATTCGTAAACTATCGAAGTATTCCATTAAATTAACCCGTTACTTGAGAAGGATAAAGCCGGACTATGGAATGACAAATACTGTGGTTTTTCCTCATTTGGCAATATCATGTAAGATGTTAGGGATAAAGCACTGTTGGTTTATCCATGAGATACCTGATGTGACTTGGCTGAATCTTAATCCTGTTTTTGAATTTCGTTTTATCTTTAGAGCGATTGATAAATTATCAAATAAGATATTGGTAACTTCCAGATATGCAGAGTTTCATTATCAAAAGGTGATGACAAGCGCAAAAATAAGCAGCATCACCCAAGCTGTAGAATTGCCGATGACGGTTGGAGTGGATGTGAAATGTGATAGACATACGCGGTATACTATCTTGTTGGTCGGCGCTTTTGACTCTAATAAGGGACAGATGGAACTTTTGCAGGCGGTAAAGAGAATAGTGGCTGAAGGGAAGGATATTCTTTGTTATCTGGTTGGCCCGGATGTTGGCTTTATGCCCAAATGCCAAAAATATATTCAAGATAATGGTCTGGATAACAATGTAAAAATTGTCTCTTACACGCAACAGGTGGTTTCTTATTATGCTTTGGCTGACGTTGTGTTGGTTTGTTCCACTTTTGAAACTTTTGGTAGGGTTGCTGTAGAAGCTCAGAAATGCGGGTTGCCATTAATCCTTTCTGATGTGGGGGCAAATCCGGAACGCATTGAGGATGGAGTGAATGGGCTCCTTTACCAGAAAGGAAATATTGCGGAATTAGCAGAAAAGATAGAAATATTGCGGGATGAAAACGTTAGAAAAATGCTCTCCAAAAACATCGATTCCATTGCAATAGAGGAAAAGTATGGTATTGATAACTTTGCATCAAGTTTCTGTACTTTGTTGGGCTTGTAGAATGTAATTGTAAATATGATGAACGATACCCTTTCTCCCTTAGTCTCTATTATAATTTGTGTCTATAATGGTGAGAAATATTTAGAGAGATGCCTTCAAAGTGCTATGTCCCAATCCTACAAGAATATAGAGATCATCGTGGTCAATGATGGAAGTATGGATAATACTCCGGTCATTATAGAAAATTATGTAAAGTTGGATTGTCGTATTATTGTTATAAGCAAACAGAATGGAGGAATATCCGAAGCGAGAAGAATAGGTGTGAATCGGGCACGGGGGAAATATATACAGTATTTGGATTGTGATGATGTTTTGATGAGCAATGCGATAGGATGTTTGGTGAACCGTGCTGAGGAGACTCAAGCCGATGTTGTTGTTGCTCCTTTCTTTTTTTGTGAAGATGGCGGAAGAAAGGAATCGGACAGCATGGAGTTTGAACAAATGTCCGGGATTGAATATTTAAAATGTATCCTCTGTTCAAGGGCATATTGGGCTATGTGGACCAAGTTTCATTTACGTTCTTTATATGATGAGGGGATTGAAAGGCTCGGCATCTCGTTTGGAGAAGATGTTGCTTTGTCTACGCAGATTTTAGTTCGTTCGGGAAAAGTTGTTTCTATAAATACTCCGATTCTTGATTATTATGTTTATTCCTCTTCGGTATCTCACGATTTGGGAGAGAGAGCATATCTTGATTTCAATGTTTATGTGCGCTGGTTTGATGACTATATAGAACGGAACGGATTGCATGAGGAATTTGCAAGAGAATTAGCTTTGTTCCATATAAAGAATACTCAAGCGCGGCTCCATTGGAAAAAGGTAAAGGATGTTAATAAAGAAATGAATCGGTTGATGATAGGGCTTGGGGATTATCCGGAATTTTGGAAATTACTGTCACGCCGTGAGAAGAAGATAGTTACTACTTATAGGTTATCATCGTTGTTGGGATATTGGAGACTGTATTATTATAATTGGAAAAATAAATTATAGAGAAATGAAAATCATAGAAAGGTGGAAGAAAAGCCTGTATAGAAAGGCTGTAAAACATAGACTGATAGCCCCTCAAGTGATAGTACTTATGGATGGCGGAGTTTGTTCTCAGATGCACCAATATCTGCTGGGTAGAATTTTTGAAAATGGAGGACATAAAGTGCTCTATGATTTGTCTTTCTATGAAGAGTGGGGAACAGATATGGATTACCAGTTTGTACGTAACTTCGATTTGTTGAAGGCTTTTCCTTACTTAAAAGTGAAGTCCGCTTCTAAACTGGCTTTGTCTGTCTATAAGAAGAAATATTTTAATTTGGGTAATAATACTTATGGTAGGTAGGATGACTTCTCTTTTCTACAAAAGAAGCCTCCGGTCTATTTAGGTGGTTATTATCATGTTCCGGCTGATATTTGGCTTCCGGTATTCCGGTCGCTTTTTAGAGTAATGCCCGAGGTGCTGGATGCACAGAATAAATTGCTGTATTCAGAGATTGATTCACGTCCTTGTTCCGTAGCTGTTCACGTAAGGCGTGGGGACTTGAAAGTAGAAATTCCGGCTTACGGCAAACCTGCTTCATTGGAGTATTTCAAGTCGGCAGTGACTTATATGCAGGATAGGGATATGTCTTCTTTCTTCTATTTCTTTTCAGATGAGCCGGATTGGGTGAGGGATGAACTTATTCCGCAACTTTATCTTACGGAAGGTAATTGTAAGATTGTTGATATAAACGGTTCTGATAAGGGGTATATGGACTTGTTTCTGATAGCTCGTTGCAAGCATCAGATTACCAGTAAAGGGACTTTAGGTAAATATGGTGCTCTTTTAGGAGATAATTCAGAGAAAATGGTGGTGCTTTGTAATGATGAAGTGGAATATCCATGGAAAGAATTACTTCAAAATGCCATATTTTTATAGATTCGGCTCAGTGGTTGTCTCTGTTTTCGTAAGTAGTGATTTTATTTCTATGTTGAACAGTTTGTTTCTTGTATATCGGCAATAAAAAGTGTGGAGAGGGTTTTCGTGCCCTTTTCCACACTATTAAATCTTAGAAGAAATACCCCACGGAGAGCATCAAGTTGCGGTTTTTGTTTCCGCTATCTTCTATATTGTCCAGTAATCCCCAGTCATATCCGATAGAGACTTGATATTTTTGAAAGAATTCGACTCCTGCTTTGAGTCCGAGACCAAAGTCGAAACGTTTCATGGCATTGCTTCCGAATACTTTGGCAGAATCATGAATGCTTGTCAATCCTTCCACTTCATCAATCAAATATCCCGTTGCCTTCATTTTACCGAAGAGACCGACTGCAAAGTAAGGACCGAAATTGCCAAAGATGGCAAAATTGTCATTGATGGCATATTTGTAGCCCATGTGTATAGGTATTTCTAAATAGTAGGGATTGAATTTCAGAGATGCATCATTCCCATTTATTTGTGTACCTTTTAAGGACAGCAGTGCAGCCATGTCGAGATAAACACCTTGGGCTATCTGGGGCAAGTCTTTCTCGGCCTTGATGCTGACATGGAAACCTACCTTGCTGTCAAAACCATCGGTGGAGAACTTGCTGGAATTCATACCTGCCATCGCTCCCCATTTGAGTCCTTCTTGCGCGTGGATGCCCATAACGCCGGTCATCAGTAATGCGAATAAAACTAAAATCTTTTTCATGTTGTTTTAATTTATATTGATATAAACATAATATATAGACCTGACATACTTCAATGCTTTTGAATAAATTGCATGCAGAGAGTGGGTAATATAAACTCATATACAATAATTGGGTATTAAGTTATCTCCAACACATTGGTACACCTTGTTTATTCAAATTATGTCCTGTTACATATTTCCATGAGTTACTTTTCCCTTTAATATTTTCAATAGCAACAAAAATGGCATCTAAGAAACCATTATTGTCTAAATCATAAAGACAACATGCTGCTCCTTGTCCAGTGTCACACGGTGATAAAGAGTCAGGGAAACGAGGGGTATATATAGGTTTTGCATAAGAGTTACCATACTTATCTATATCAGGTAGTATTTCATATACGAATTTATCTTTACCAGAGGGAGCATCTAATGCCATAAATAGGATATCCAATGTACCATTATTGTCAATATCACCAACTGCAACTCCTGCTCCATCTCCATCATGACCTAATCCTGGAACTTCATATACGGGTGATAGACTCAAATAGTTGCCATTTGATTGTAGGTCGAAAGCAATTTGATATCGAAATGAATTTTCTCCTTCTGGGGCATCATAGACCATCATTAATAAATCAGGAGTTCCATTTTTATTTATGTCACATATATCAATACCTGCTCCATCGTAAAAAAATCCGAGTTCATCTAATGTATTTAGCGAAGATAATGAGTTATAGTGGCCATCAGGTTTGAGGTCATAAGCTACGTAATACCATCGGTAGGCACGACCTGCTGTAGTGGGCTTGTCTGTGCATAAAAGAACCATATCTAATATTCCATTATTATTCAAATCACAGAGGGCGATATCACCTCCAGAATTTTCCCAACCCTCAGCAGAAATTGAAAGAATAGATGATTCTTTTGAATAGTATCCATTTTCATCAATATCATATAAGACTTTATACCAAAAATTATTCTTTCCTTTAGGATTATCTATTCCCATCAATATCATATCAGGCCTTCCATTTTTATCAATATCACCGATAGCAACTCCTGCCCCTTGATTAATATGTCCTAGTCCGCTGACTTGACGTGTACCAGTAGTTGATGGATATAGGCTTATAGAACATACTTCTTTACTCTTTATGTAGTTGTCTATATATGCTTTGAGAGTTTGCTTTTTTGTGGGGTCTGTAACTAATTCATAAATGGGGATAAATGATTGTGAATTATTGTCGACATCAATAAATTTCGGTGTGGAAGATTTTACTGATGCCATCCATTTACCTATATCTATTGATGGTGAATTTTCTGGATTTAAAGAACCTTGCACTCCTACGGCGGGGTCACCTCCTATTGTGAAATAATATAAGGACTGCTCTTTATTAGTTATAGCTAAAGATTCATCATATTGGAATTTTCCATCCATCTTGAAAAGGCTAAAGAGTGAAGCGCCTAACCCAGCGTTTATACTTTCTTTTTTTGATGATGAGGTTGATTTAGCCATATAATACACTTCGAATTTTGCTCCTAAATATATATCCTTTAACACATGAGTTCCATACTCTTCAACAATTTGTTCTGGTGTATATGTAGAGAGTCTTTCAATAAACTGTTTTGTGAGACATGTCTTTAAAACATTAATGTCAGCTTCTGAAATTCGATACCTGCTATCTATATATTGCTGAGTACAGTATGCAAAAGAGTAGTCAGAATTATAATGAGAATTACCTCCGAATGCTATATTTAAAGAGGCGCCACCTATGACTTTTAGGATGCCGGGGGTGCTCATTTGTAATGAAGATGACATGTTGGTGGTAAAATCAATGACATCTTTCCCTGAAGAGTAACGGAACCGAGATTCTTCTAGTTTGTAGGGGGTAATCAGTCCTTTTTCTAATAGTTTATTAGTATCAAATACTATTGCACGACTGGACTTAGTATCTAAATATGGCCCAGTTATATCATAGCCGTACCCTAAAATATCATATACACCATCTCCTGCAGATCGGGTATTTACACTTTGTGGAAATGACGGGGAATTACGTTCGATGATATCTTCATCGGCACAACCGGATAATATAAGCATTACCCAACTCATAAATAGGAATAACTTTTTCATGGCTCTCTATCTTTTTAAATAATGTATTGTTTGTTGTATGATTGTTATAATGAGAAATAACCATATAAAAGAACTTCATCAGACTCTATTTTAATCAAATAGTTACCACTACTGTATCCTTCATCCAAAGTGATGTCAATGTTTGTGGGTTCATTGTATGCTTCTGAATGAATGAGTTTACTAGTTGATTCATTGATGAGGGTTATGGTGACGTTAGGTAATACCTCGTTGAAGTCGACACATACTGTGTTATTATATAAGTAGGCGTTGGCGGTTTGAATGATACTACGAGATATAGGGGTATCTCCTTTACTAATCGGATCTTTTCTTTTTGCTTGGGTTAGGGCAATTTCTGTAAAAGGATTGTTCTCTTTTTGTGCGTATGTCACAATATTGCTTAAAAAGAATGTCGCAATTAAGATAGACAATAGTTTTTTCATCATTATACACTTTTTTGATTATTGATGCCGCAAAGGTCGGTTTAATACGGCAGGATAAGTGTATAATATTGTATAATTTCGGTGTATAATGGCGTATAATATTGTATAATTGTTGTACTTGCTAATGATTGTTATGATTGGCTAGATGATTGGAGATTCTTTTTTAAAGCTTCCTTAAGAGATATCTCTTTGTGTGCAAAGCCCATTTTGTTTTCTAATATGCGGTCTGCCTTTTTGTAAATAGTATCCCGTTCGCAGCTCAATATATGGCAAAAGTGGCTTATCGGGAGGTTTGTCAGGTACAGACAACATAAGTAGATTTCGTCTTCTGTCAGGTGATATTTTGATTGTAGTTCCCGGGCAATATTATTCCAACATTTGTTGGTTTCTGCAATTAGTTGTAGCCAGTCACCTTGATGCATTATTTCTGATTCTGCCTTTTCTTTATGAGAGCGGATGATTAGAGTCATCTTGTTGTATACCTCAGATTGTTCGAATAGAACAAGTCCTGCCTTATACAGCATTTCTTTTTCGGTTCGGTTATTGGGCTTTTGCTTTCTTTTCTTATAGGATAGGATGATTACAGCTACAATGAGGGTTAATGTGATTATTGATATACTTATGATAGAGTAATGGGTGTGTTTGCTGATTATGTTTTGCTTGTTGCTTGGCATCCCTTGTTCTGCGCAGACAATGGCATCGGGCTGTCTGGACTTCTGCATGCTGTCCAAATAGGCAGAGTAGTTGCGTTCCATCTCTAAGGAAGTAGCTAAGTCTCCTTGCTCTTTGGCTATGTCTGCCAGATACATGTAAGCCCCGGCTTTGGTGGCATAGTCTGTTGTGAAAAGGGATTTTTGTAGGTAGTAGCGGGCAGAATCATATTGCAATATTAGGTAATATGCGCTTCCAAGTAGTTCGAAAGCTTTGTAGCATGTTGTGCGGTCTTTCTGTACGCCAAGATTCTGTTTGGCGAATTCTATAGCTTTCTCTCCGTTTTCCATCCAGTTGTATAGTTGGCATAGTGAGGAGAACACATTTTCTTTTAATTGTATGTTGGACTGTTTTTGGACGATAGCGAGTGCCTTCAACATCATTTTTTCGGCTTCGGGATAGAATTCCTCTCCTTTTTCCATTCGGATGAGTCCTCGTCGTGACAGAACTTCTGCTTGAAGAACAGAGTCCTTTAGCTGAATACCTATTTGTTGTGCCAATTGATAGCTGGAATCGGCTTGTGTATTTAGGTTTTGTGAATAGTATAGATAACCTATATTCAGGTAGATAAGACTTAATAGACGTCTTTCTCCTGCTTTTTCAGCCAAGGGCTTTGCTATGAGGTATTGAGTCATAGATTCTGTTCTTCTCTGTGAATCCCGGTAGACGCAGCCGGAATAGTAATGGGCCCTTGCCCGCTTTTCTATGTCGTTTGTGCCGTTGTAGTAGGTCAGGGCCGATTGTATCAGGGAATCATTGGTTTGGATAATGTAGTTCTTATCTCTTGCTTCTGTCATTAATAGGTCATAATAAGCACTGTCAGCTTGGGTCTGCAGGCTGTTTGTCGGGAATGCTTCGAGCATAGATAGGGCAGTGTCCGGTTGCTGAACGATGAGCGAGTCAATTGCAATCAGGTACTTATTATAGTTCACTCGGGTATTGCAAGCAATGGACAGAAGTACGATTAGGACAGATAGGGTTGTGATAATAGCTTTTCTCATGTGGTGAACAAAGTTCTCAGTTAAGTCGGGTGCAAAGGTACATCTTTTTCATTATTTACTCATATAATTGCTTGGGCATATTGAAGTTTGAAGAAAATTGTGTGGAAGTTAGGAGTAAAGATGGAAAATAAATGAGCCGGCTATTATTAAGATGACAATGTATGAGTGTACATGGTGCTGGAGAAGTATGCAAGGACACAAAAGAAAGTAGAGAATGTGGGCATTTAGGCAGAAATAACCTGAAACCCTTTTCCATTCCCTCGTTTTCTTGTATCTTTGCGACCTCATAATTCACTTAACTACAAGCAATGAAGGAATTCCTACAACTGATGCGGCGCTTTGTGTCGCCTTACAAGAGATATATCGGTTGGGCAATCGTGCTCAATGTGCTGTCCGCTATATTCAATGTCTTTTCATTCACACTGCTCATTCCTATTCTCAATATCCTTTTCAAGACGGGGGAGAACACCCAAGTGTATCACTTCATGGAGTGGGGAAGCGGTAGCTTGAAGGAAGTGGCGGTGAACAATTTCTATTATTACGTCACTCAGATGATTGAGACACACGGGCCACAGATGACATTGCTGTTCATGGGGCTTTTCCTTGCTTTCATGACCATGCTGAAGACTTCCTGCTATTTCGGTTCTTCCGCCATTATGATTCCCCTTCGTACGGGAGTGGTACGCGATATCCGCGTGATGGTTTATTCCAAAGTGATGCACTTGCCGCTCGGCTTTTTCTCTGAAGAAAGGAAAGGGGACATCATTGCACGTATGAGTGGTGACGTAGGCGAAATTGAAAACTCCATTACCAGCTCACTGGATATGCTGCTCAAGAATCCGATCTTGATTCTGCTTTATTTTTCCACTCTGATTGTAACCAGCTGG
>ULRZ01064106.1_pt1 | contig 12081 bp, 19 predicted proteins | sample 1955861 | NCBI WGS metagenome assembly ULRZ01 (sample SAMEA4835694, study PRJEB28245) | human gut metagenome | biome: gut microbiome; material: fecal sample | place: Denmark | collected 2008 | reverse complement strand
TCGTGTAGGGACATGTGGTTCACTCCTTTCTTCCACAGGATACCATGATTATAGCTTATCATCAAGAAAAAACTACAATCGAATATTGACAGGAATTAAAATCTCTGATACTTTATAGGTGTGAGCTAAACGCAATCACATATTATTAAGCATTAGAAACTCTGATTACATTTTAGAGGTGACAGTCATGGAGATTGACAACCGTAAATTTTTGCTGGCGTTGGCTCGGACAGAAATGTCTAACGATGTACTGGCAAAGGAAGCGAAAGTATCTACGTCCACTATCCAGCGATTCAAGAGGGCTGACGGAAAAGCTACAACACAAACGATAGGCCGCTTGGCAAAGGCGTTGCGTGTTGATGTGGCTGACATTGTGAAGTGAGAGAAGGTGAATCACATGGACAAGGCAAAACTGCTTGATCTGATGGCTGAGAAGGGCCTGACACAGGCGGGACTAGCTGAGAAGGCTGGCGTGTCGCGGACAGCAGTCTGGGGCATGATGAAAAAAGGCCGCACGCCAACGATTGTAACGCTCGGCAAGATTGCCCGTGTGCTTGGTGTGAAGCCGTCCGAACTTATGGACATGTGACGGCACAAGAAAAGCCGCCCGTGGGCGGCAGAGACAGAAAGTGGGTGACAGTATGCATCATGAAGAAATCGAAGTGAGCGGCGGCTTTGTCGCTTGTATGGCAGTCATGCTGCTGGGAGTGGGCTACATTCTCGGCACGCTTTGAAGGTTCGCACGATGACAGAAAGAGAGGAAAACGCTATGGGTATTCCGACGAGCGAGCAAGAGACGGTCGTCCAGTATGACCGCAACGGCGAGACGATGACCGTCTATACAACGGATTCAACGCAGATCACACGCCTTGATAAGATTTACCAACGGCACAAGGAACACAAGCAGGCTGGCGAGGTCGTTGCTGTGGAGTACGTCGTGGACAAGAAGCTGCTATCCTATCGGTCGAAGCGCGTCAAGCCTGTCTTGTCAGATGAGCAGCGGGCGGCGGCGCGTGCTAGATTGCAAACGATGAGAGAAAAGCGGCTACAGGCAAACGGCTAAAATCGATTCTAGGGGCGATTTTCTAGACAAGCTAGTCTAAGGAGTAAAATCCAAAGACATATGGGTACACTTACCTAGGGGCGACAATAGAAGGGCCGCTCGTAGGCTGTACAGAAAGGATGAACGATATGAACGCAACTATTGAACCGAAAGTAGATGTGAAGCACGAGGTCACGATTGACCTGTGTGACCTGTCTATTGCGATGGCAGAGGAAGAACAGGACGATGGCGAGCTGGCCATGATGCGTGCGGACGCAATTGCGAAGATCATGAATCGGTACATCGACGAGGACACGACGATTGCAATCAACAGTGTCAACCTGAGCTACACAGACCATGTTTCCGTCGATGCCTATGAGTATCATCAGAGGGATGAAGGAGGCCGTTGTACGGTGGGCCTGTCTTTCCGAGACGCAGATGATCGAGAGCTTGCCTTGTGGCTTGTGGATGCAGTAGGTAGCGAATTACACCTTGAGTTTCACAACAGTGAGCAGGTTGGCGTCGGGAAGCTGCTTGTTATCAGCTTGAAGTAAGAGCGAGGTGGGCATGATGGAACAGGTACAAAGGGCGGCACTTCCTAGCTTCATGCAGGAGCGCATGGCGGCCCTTGAGTCGGCTGGCTATGCGGTGCAAGAGACGTGCCGAGACAACGACCACTTCACGGCGGGCATGGAGAACCAGCAGGGCCGAGTGCTCGTGATTGTCGGCAAGGCCGAGACTGGCGGGCGGCATGGCGAGCTCCACGTGTTCTTCGAGCGTGGCGGCTGGCGTGCACTGATCAGCAAGTTACAGGCGAAAATGAGAAAATGAAAGGACTGACGAACGAATGAAACAAGAAGTGAACGAGAAAATCGACACCGAGACGGTTCGATTTGTCACGACGAAAGAAGCCATGAAAATCATGTGCTGCTCGCGTCCAGCAGCTAGTCGGGCTATCCACCTGACGAACGAGCGGCTGAAAAAGCAGGGCTGCTACGTAATGCGCGGGCGTTGCAATCGTCAGGCGTTTTTTGAAACGCTGGGCTATCGCTGATGCAGAAAGGATGAATGACTATGAAAAAACAGATTATTGACCTCTCAGTATTCTGGGAGTCGGTGGCGAAACATCATGCCGAGGAACGCGAGGACGAGCGGCGACACATTGAAGCTGTTCTTAATCAGGCCCTTGCTGGCGTGTCGGCGGTGGCATGGGAAGGGATGGCGATTCGTGGCGTGCGTCGCATCAACGTGGGCAATGCGTTGGAGCTGGCCTTGCTGGATGCAGACGGTGATGTGATTGCTGATTCCGAGGGTGCGCTGCTGATGTATGACAGGCTGGTTCTCAGAACGTGGCCTGATGACGGCGGCCTGCTTGAGATTGCAGCGGAGGACGATGGATGATGATTGCAAAAGAAAAAGCCGCTGTAGGTGTTCCAGCACCTGCAACGGCAGAAGGACAAAATGTTTTGACCGACGATTCGTCCATATCCATTTTACCACAAAACGAGGAAGCCGCCCAGAAAATTGTGATGCTGGTGGCGAAAACATTGTGCCGCCTGTACGGTGAAGCGACGGGCCAGCAGTTGGAAGTCGTTTCCGTGAAGCGGCGGCAGTATACAACAGAATGAAATTGTGGAGAGCCGGAGCTGTGTGCAGGCTCTCTTTGTCTGAACACGAAAAGGCGGTGAGTGCGTGGAAGAGAAGAAGCAGGAACTCCATGACCGTATGCCTGAGTTGGTGGCGAAAAGCAAGGAACTGTCCGATCGGGCAAAGATGGTCTACATGGCTGTCTATTCTCGTAGGAAACGATTCAACGACACAAGTCCTAGCGATAGCAGATTGGCAATCGAGATAGGACGTAACATTGACTACGTGCAGCGCGGCTTGAAAGAACTGCAAGAGATGAAGTTGATCGAGCGGCGGTTATATCGTAATGCTGTCACTAAACAGGTAAAGAAACGGGTGATTGTACTTCGCTCGCTAAAACCCTTGCAAACCTAGGTCTATCAATGGTTGGAGCTTTTACCCATACGCATATCTGCATATGAAAATGACGTTCATCCCTTATGCATCAACGGTTCAGGGGTAATTGCAGAACTTTCGACGGCTAAACCTTTATGGCACAAAGGCTGGAGGGTCAACCTACTATGCAAATTTGCATACTACCGCTATGCAGATATGACAGAGTATGCTAAAGCTTCTTACTAGAGATATATACACATGGTATGTAGTACGTAGAGCCTAGCCGAGGGAGCAGGGCAGGGAGCGAGAAGAGGGCGGAGAGGAAGAAAGGAGGAATGAGCGTAAGCACATGGAGCAGGTAGAAGGATGGAAGAGAAAGAAGGGATGAAGCATGGAGCAGGTGAACGTGGATGGCATTGCCGAGGAACTGAAGGAGTGGGAACGCTGGGTGATCTGGCAGAAGAACTGGTACTGTAACACATGCGTGAAGATACCGAGAAAGGCTAGCGGCGGTACGGCGAGTACGACGGATGCAGCGACATGGGGAAGATTTGATGAAGTGCTGGCCTCAACGGCAAGAGCAGACGGCATTGGCTTCGTACTAACAGATTCGCCATTCGTTGGGATTGACATTGATGATTGCATGGATGGCGGGCGGCTGGAGCGCAAGGCTCGGGCAATTGTGGAGCGGTTCGGTAGCTATGCGGAGTTGTCGCCTTCTGGCCGTGGTTTGCATATCATCGGCAAAGGGAGGGCGATCTTTCCTGATGATGGCAACAGCCAATGGGGGAGAAGGCAAGCTGGCCTGATGGGCTTCAGGTCGTTTGAGGTCTACAACGAGTCACGGTATCTGACAGTGACGGGGCGCGTGCTTAACGGCTATAGGGATGTTGTGGACGTGCAGGACGTACTGGATGCGATGACAGCAAAGCTATGGCTGGCTGGAGAGCAGGGGAACGTGGCAGGAGAGCGGGAACAGCAAGAGTATAGCACGGAGAATAACAAGGAGCAGGCCACTCTAAACGATGATTCCTTCCTAGTCCAGCAGGCAAGCAAGGGCAGGCGTGGCGAGTGGTTCCGTTCCCTCTACGAGAAGGGGGCACTTGCGCGGTATGGCGGTGATCACTCGAGGGCGGACATGGCCCTGCTAGGGGAGCTGGCCTTCTGGACGAACGGCAACGCGCGACAGATGGAGCGGCTTTTCTCAGCCAGTGCATTGGGGCAGCGCGAGAAGTGGCAAGCGCGGCAGGACTACCGCAAACGAACGATACAAGCGGCCCTGTCTAACTGGAACGGCAAGGGCTACGGAGGATGAAAGACATGAAGATGAAATTGATTGCTGGCAGACGGGACGAACGGCAGAAGGCCGAGGAACTGCTGAGAGCGCGGAAGGCGTGCCGGTATCTGACACAAAGCATCAAACACATGGAGCGAATTGTAGCGGGCGGCACGATCGAGTGGGCAGACGAGAAGGACGTTGTTCCTGCCTTCGTCGGTCTTGTGCGGTACTTTGCCTACCTAGAGAACGAGGAGCTGGACGATGAGACGAACACGGGCCTGAAAGACTTGGGGAACGTATTCCATTCCATGCTGCTGCTGGGGTCGCTGCTATCGGCTGAGAAGGTTGCACAGCTGTTCCCGCCTGAGAAGTGGTACGACGGCGCGAGATATGAATGGCAGGACTACTACACGGCACGGCAGGCAGTCGAAGCGGCGGGCGGCTGGAAGCGGTTCAAGGGGACGCGCGAGGTGCTGGATTTCTTGATGGAGATGACGAATGGGGATATTCGATTGTGCTGTCTTGCTGGTATGCATATCATGGACGAGATGCGGGAGCGCGAGGGCAAGCAATCCTTGATAGAGTCTTTCGTTGAGCAGCAGACGGGGGAGCCGTGCTTTCTCCCGAAGCATGTAACCGAAGCACGCGACAAGCAGGGGCGTGTCTACATTGTCGCGGATGGCGAGGTGCTTGGCCTGAAAGCAAAGCCGCGCCGCCCGAAGTGGATGCGCAAGATCGATGGCTGGAAGGAGTGATGACGATGAAGAAACCATTCGTTTGCTATGCGGTGAGCCGTGGCAAGGTTGTCGGCATTTTCGACTCGTGGGCGACGTGTGCGGCAAGCGTGCAAGATTACGGGTTAGCCGCCCGTTACCGTGGCTTCTATTCGCGGGCTGATGCCGAAGCGTGGCTGCTGGACGAGCGGGCGCGGCTGGAAGAAGCGCGGCAGGCACGGCGGAAGAAGCGGCGTGGCAAGGACACGGACGCAAACGGCTGGCGGTTCGTTCCAGCAACGGAGCCATTGCAAGGGCCTGTCGTCCCTGAGTGGAAGCAGCGGGAGACGAGCGCGGGCGGTACTGATCAGGCTGTTAGGAAATGTTAGTCCTAAGAATTCCTAAGACAGACGAGCGGGTTGCAGAGACGGCCCGCTTTTTATTATGCGCTCAGACGGCCTAGGACATGCTACAAGGGCTGTCCATGCGCTGGCCTATGTAGTGGTATAGGGCAAAGGATTCGACGGGCAGGAAGCAGGGAACGCGCCTAGGTCAGACGGTCAAAACCCAAAATTGGATTCTGAGAGGACAGCAGGCAGGAGAACCAATGTTGGATTGTTGCCGGACGGCAGGCACGCTGCTAGATCAGTGGCGAATGGTTACTTTCTTCATCCCAAAAGGAACAGGAAGGGCGTTCTGAAACGGAACAACCTTCTCTTATCGGTGTGCCTTGATTCAGGGCATACCTTTCTCAACGCCTAGGACGGCGCACAAGGGCCGCCGAGGTGCTGACATATGCAGATGTATGGGCGATGGGTGGAGACGGCAGGAGCAGGCATGGCAGGAGAGCAAGCCAGACGAGAACGGGCGGCAGGCGTGGGCCAGACTTTGCCCTGTTCCTCTCACAAAAGACACTTGTCGAGAATCTGTATTAGTTCCGATAATTGATGCCTATCGAACGTAATTTGAACTAAGAAATCCGTGTGCGCTCATGCATACGACTCAATAACCGTATTCATTATAGTACACTATTGTGCAATGATGTTGCACTTGGTTTACACTATGATGCAATAATGGACAGGGTTGAGAGAGCGGCAGACAGAGACAGCGGAAAAGGACTTTACACTCGTGTTTATGGGCGTCCATGCCTGCTTTTTAAAATGGCTTTAGTCGAAAGGTCAAGATATCTGCTGATCATGATGATTTCCTGACTTTTCATACACGAGAAAAGAGTCGGCTGACATATGCTAACGTTCGCCTGCTGGTGGTGCTGGCTTGGCGGGTCATATCTTGCGTGTGTGATGGAGCAGCACATTCCCATTTTGGGAATCTGCTTCAAGCAGATACAGGCCGCGCGTGTGATGGAGCAGTACTTTCCGGAGTTTCGCGAGGCTCTTAAAAAAGCGCCACTCACATGTGCGAGGGATGGGGTAACGTTTCGTTCTCAGAAGGCCTAGGACGCGATTCTAGGGCCTTCAAAACATCGGCTTATATAACTATTATGCGTCGAGGATTCGACGAGCAGAAAACAGGGAAGCTACACGGGTGAGACGAAAATAAACGCAAATGGTGGGCGGCGGTGTCGGCGGGACGGGGTCGGCATATCGGCGAGTCCCTGCAAGTCGATGCGGGCGGCAGGGAATATGACGAGTTTTCCGAGTCCCTAAAGGTGATTTTTCTCACGCCCAAAAAGCAGGCAGGAGAGACGAGGGCAGGCTGGTTGCAGGTTCTCGTTGACAAGTGACAGGCAGGGGCGGACAATGAAAGCAGGTGTTCTTGGCGAGAAAGGAGCGCGGCGATGCAGGAGATCATGACGGTGGATTCCATGAAGGACTACATGCGGGCGGCTGGGCAGTACGCTGCTAGGATTGCCAGCTTGACTCAGGAGATTCAGGAGCTTGTCGGCGATACATTGCCGCACTACTCAGGGTGGCACGTGTCGGGAGCGCGTGGCGGTACGGGGGCTTCAAAGGTGGAGCAGGCTGTCACGTTGGCAGAGAAGAACAGGAGCAAGGCCGCCCGCTTGATGAAGGAAGTTCTGAGGATGAAACGGGAGCTGGACTTTCTGGATAGCCTGTATTATTGGGGCTGGTGCAACGTTGTCCGGCTGCACTACTTCTATGGCCTGCGCTGGCCTGAGATTGCGCGGCGCGTTCATCGCTGTGAGTCTACTTGCAGGCGGTACGAGCAGGAGCAGCTAGAAATGTTGTGTGGCGAATGGAACGAGGTCATGCGAAAACAGTCTGGCCTTGCGCGGGCGGCTGTGGTACAATGATGGTGAGAGGACCACTTGATTTATCGGATGTAGGGCGAACACCCTTTGTAGCTCCAACGTTTTCGCTACGGGGGCGGGAAACCGCGCTGCTGTTGGAAGTAGTGGCAACACCTAATCCCGAGTTGCTATAAATCAGGCGGGAAGCTTCTTCGCTGAGTCGTTTCGGACGTTTGGTTCGGGGCTCGTGACATCGAACATCGGCGAGGTTCTCTTTAGAGGTCGTTGAACCTTCTACCCTCCATGGGCAATTGGAGCCCGGCGGACTGGTAGAAGTCAGCGGCCTGTTTTCATATCTGTGGTTGTTGGTGCTGGAGGGCGATACAACAGGGCTTCTGCGTGGTAACAGCGGTAACACGATGAACAGGGCCAGCGGTAACAGAATGGTAACAAAAAATGGAAAAAGACCTTCAAAATGCCCTGTTCAGAACGCTTTGAACGTGTGATAACTGTGATTGACGGCTGTTTCTGGCTGGGTTATAATTATAGAATGTGTTATGCGTCATAAATAATAGTAAAATGTTGTAGGTGATAAATTTGTCAAACCAGATGTTTGATGTCATAAAGGGCGATCTTGAAATACTGGAGCAGGGCCTGCAGGAGGCTGTGACTTCCACAAATGACCTGGTGACGGAAGTCGGCATGCACATCGTGACGTCGGGCGGAAAGCGCATCCGCCCGGCTCTCTGCCTGCTCTCGGCCCGTGGCGGCAAATCCTTTGAGCTGTCGCATGTCCTGCCTCTGGCAGAGGCGCTCGAACTCATCCACACGGCATCTCTGGTTCATGACGATGTCATCGATGAGGCGGATACGCGCCGCGGTGCGGCGACGGCCAATGCGCGCTGGAACAACCAGGTGGCCATCCTCTCGGGCGACTACATCTTCGCGAGAGCTTTCACGCTGATTGCAGAGGAGGGCTATGATCCGTACGTCTCGAAGCGTCTGGCTGATCTCGTCTGCAACCTCAGTGTCGGCGAGATCATCCAGGATCACGCTGTCTACCAGGCTTCGCGCGGCATGGCCGACTACTACGAGCGCATCCAGAAAAAGACGGCCGATTTCCTCGAGATCTGCTGTGAGCTCGGCGCCATGGTCGGCGGCATGGACCGCGAGGAGATGAAGAAGCTCGCGGAGTATGGCCACTGCATCGGCATGGCCTTCCAGATCACGGATGACCTCCTCGACATCGAGCAGACGGCTGAGACAATCGGCAAGCCGGCCGGCAATGACATCCGCCAGGGGATCGTGACCCTGCCCGTCATCCGGGCACTCGAGACGAGCCCCGATGCCGAGGAACTCGAGCGCATCGTCACGGACATGGAGATGACGGACGAGATGGTCGAGCGCGCATTAGAGATAGTCAAGGCGACGGACGGCGTGGACTTCGCCAAGGCGAAGGCGGACGAGTACCTCGCGCGCGCCAAGGCAGCATTGCCGGAAGGACTGCCCGACGCCATCCGCGAAGCGTATGAGATGGTAGCCGACTTTATCGGCGACCGCGATTTTTGACCGCATGGATATCGTGCTATCGTGAAACGGTAAATGGAGGGACAATATGTTTGGAATTGGTGTACCGGAGCTCGTGCTCATCCTGATCATCGGGCTCATCGTCTTTGGCCCCGGCAAGCTGCCGGAGATGGGGCGTACGCTCGGCAAGGGCATCCGTGAATTCCGCAAGGCATCGAATGCACTGACGCAGGCGATGAACGCACCGGACCCCCCGCCGCAGGCTCAGTCAAAGCCACAGCCACAGCCGCAGCCCACACCGCAGGCACAGGCACAGCAGAGCGCAGCACAGGCGCCGGCTGCAGAAGCAGCGAAGGCGCAGGCAGAAGCGCCACAGCAGGCCGCACCGAAGGCGCCTGCCTACGAGGCTCCGACGCAGGAGAGCGTGCGCCAGCAGATCGCTGAGACGCAGGCGAAGAAGAAAGCCGCGGGCAACGAGAAACAATCAGTCTGAAGCAGGGCGCAACTTTTTGCGCCCGTTTTTATTTCGAGGTTATGGAAGCATAAGCCAAGCCTATAATGTCTATTGGGAAACAGACTGGCCAGCTGCTCGGGCAGCATGTATAATAGAAGCATAGTGTGGAGCCGTGTGCAGGCTCATCAGTCGTTCGTATTTGGGGAGGAAATATCATGTTTGGATTAGGTGTACCGGAACTCGTACTCATCTTGATCATCGGCCTTGTCATCTTTGGCCCGGGAAAACTGCCGGATGTCGGCAAGGCGCTCGGCAAGAGCATCCGCGAGTTCAAGTCGGCCAGCAATGACGAGGATGGGAAGAAAGACGACAAGATGATCAATGTGACGGCGGAGACGAAAGAGACGCCTGTCAAGAAAGATGAGCAGAAGTGAGCAGGATAAGAGGTACCCATGGCAGAAATGGCAGAAGAAAGACAATATGAAGAAATAGAAGCGCCGCAGCAGACGAGCGAAGCGGCAGAGACGGTGCAGGAAGTGCAGTCGGACGATGACGGTACGATGTCGCTCATCGCACATCTGACGGAACTGCGCAGCCGACTCATCAAATGTCTCATCGCTGTCGGCCTGGGCAGCTGCGTTGGATATTACTTCATCGAGGAGATCATGCATTATCTGACGCTGCCTGCGGGCAAGCTCTACTACATGCAGCCGTCTGAGGCGTTCTTCACGTACCTCAAGGTGGCTGTCGTCGCCGGCTTCCTCATGGCACTGCCCATCGTCTTTTACCAGGTATGGCGGTTCTTCCTGCCGGCCCTGACGGCCAAGGAGCGCATGGTGCTCGGCATCGTCGTGCCGACGTCGGTCGTCCTGTTCTTCTCGGGACTGGCCTTCTCGTTCTTCCTGGTCTTGCCGGCGGGCATACGCTTCTTCATGGGCTTCGGCAATGCGGAGCTCGAGGCGCTCTTTTCCGTCAACAAGTATTTTGATTTCGTCATCACGTTCGTCCTGCCGTTCGGCTTCGTGTTCGAGCTGCCGCTCGTCATAACGATCCTCGGCAAGATGGGCATACTGACTTCGGCTATGCTCAAGAAGTATCAGCGCATCGTCATCTTCCTGTCCTTCGTCGCCGGCGCCATCATCACGCCGACGCCGGATGTCTTCACGCAGTCGATGATCGCGTTGCCGATGATTGTCCTCTACGAGGTCGGCTACTTCATCGTGCGCTTCATCCTGCGCCGGTGAATATGGAGGCGGAGTCAGCAGAGTCAACTCAGTCTGCTTAGATTGATACGATAGAGAAGGAGAGATTTTTTTGGCTTACAGAGATCTGCGCGAATTCATCGAGGCCCTCGAGAGCAAGAGCCTCTTGAAGCGCATCAAGACAGAGGTGGACCCGGATCTCGAGATCACGGAGATCACGGACCGCGTGTCCAAGATGAAGGGCAAGAAGAATGTCGCCCTGCTCTTCGAGAACGTCAAGGGCTCGAAGATGCCGGTGCTCATGAACGCCTTCGGCAGCTACGAGCGCATGGCCATGGCCCTCGGCGTCGAGAAGCTCGACGATGTCGCGGATGAGCTCCGCGAGATGATGAAGCTGCCGTACGTCTCGTTGCAGAACAAGATGAGCGTCGTCACGATGATCCCGATGATCAAGCGGGCCATCAACTTCCCGAAGTACGTCAAGCATGCGCCGTGCCAGGAAGTCGTCGAGACGGAGAACCCGAATCTCGACGAGATCCCCATCCTCAAGTGCTGGCCGGATGACGGCGGCCCGTTCGTCACCTTGCCGCTCGTCTTCACCAAGAACCCGAAGACGGGCAAGCGCAACGTCGGCATGTATCGCTTACAGAAGTACGACAGCAAGACGACGGGCATGCACTGGCACATCCATAAGAACGGCGCGGAGAACTTCCGCGACATGAAGGCGCAGGGCGGCGCGCGCATCGAGGCGGCTGTCGCCATCGGCACAGACCCTGTCGTGACGTACGCGGCGACAGCACCGCTGCCGCGCGACATCGATGAGATGGTCTTCGCGGGCTTCCTGCGCCACAAGTCGGTCGAGATGGTCAAGTGCAAGACGGTCGACATCGAGGTGCCGGCCACGGCAGAGATCATCCTCGAGGGCTATGTCCGCACGGATGAGATGCGCCGCGAGGGCCCGTTCGGCGACCACACGGGCTACTACTCCCTCGCCGACGACTACCCAGTCTTCCACGTCACGGCCATCACGCACCGCAAGGATGCCATCTACTCGGCAACCGTCGTCGGCAAGCCGCCGATGGAGGACTGCTTCCTCGCCAAGGCGACGGAGCGCATCTTCCTGCCGCTCCTGCAGCAGATGCAGCCGGAGATCATCGACATCAACATGCCGCTCGAGGGCGTCTTTCACGACTGCTGTATCGTCTCCATCAAGAAGTCGTACCCGATGCAGGCGCGCAAGGTCATGCATGCGCTCTGGGGCATGGGTCAGATGATGAACGTCAAGATGATCATCGTCGTCGACGCACATGTCGACGTCCAGGACATCAGCGAAGTGGCCTGGCGCGTCTTCAACAACATCGACGCGAAGCATGATCTCGAGATCGTCGAGGGCCCTCTCGACGTGCTCGACCACTCCTCGCCGATGGCGAAGTGGGGCGCGAAGCTCGGCGTCGATGCGACGAAGACCTGGCCGGAAGAGGGGCACAGCCGCGAATGGCCGGATGAGATCGCGATGTCGGAGGACATCAAGGCGAAGGTCGATGCGAAGTGGAAGGAGCTTGGACTCGAGTGATTTCCATCAAAGCACACATCAACAACGTCGCCCTGCACCACACGATCTTCGACCTGCCGTTCGCCTTCATGGGGGCGGTGCTCGCTGCGGGCGGCCATCCGCGCCTCATCGACCTCT
>ULRZ01065678.1_pt1 | contig 12140 bp, 10 predicted proteins | sample 1955861 | NCBI WGS metagenome assembly ULRZ01 (sample SAMEA4835694, study PRJEB28245) | human gut metagenome | biome: gut microbiome; material: fecal sample | place: Denmark | collected 2008 | reverse complement strand
CATCCTCGACTCCGAGAGCGGGCAGGATTGCCGCAACTACGGCGGACTTGACGGAATCCCGGAGGCAAAGCGCCTGCTCGCGCATATGATGGGCACGCACTCGTCGCATACGCTTGTCGGCGGGAACAGCAGCCTTACTATGATGTATCAGATAGTCAGCCACGGCATGACCGACGGAATCTGCGGCGCGAAGCCCTGGCAGGAGGTTGAAGGGCGCAAGTTCCTCTGCCCCGTCCCCGGATATGACCGCCATTTTGCAATAACCGAGCATTTCGGCTTCGAGCTTGTCCCCGTGCCGATGCTGCCGACGGGTCCCGATATGGACGAGGTCGAAAAATTGATAAAGGACGAAAAGGTGAAAGGTATCTGGTGCGTGCCGAAATACCAGAACCCAACGGGAATCGTGTTCAGCGACGAGACGGTCAGACGTTTCGCCGCATTGAAGCCGGCGGCGGAGGATTTCCGTATCTTCTGGGACAATGCCTACTGTGTCCACGCCTTTGACGGCGACAATGCGCAGATACCGGATATAATCGGGGAATGCGAAAAAGCCGGCAGCGCCGATATGGTCTATGAGTTTTGCTCCACGAGCAAGATAACCTTCCCGGGCGCGGGCATTGCGGCGGTCGCGGCGAGTCCGGCCAATCTGATAGATATAAAGAGCTTTTTGAAATTCGCGACCATCGGGCCGGATAAGATGAACCAGCTGATGCACGCGAGATATTTCAAAAACAGCGCCGGACTTAAAGCACATATGAAAAAGCACGCAGCCATTTTGAAGCCGAAGTTCGATTCGGTATATAAAGTGCTGGACGAAGAACTGGGCGGCCTGGGCATCGCAGAGTGGACAACGCCCAAGGGCGGATATTTCCTCTCGTTTGACACCATGCCGGGCTGCGCCGGAAAGGTCGTGAAGATGTGCGGCGACTGCGGCGTTACGTTCACTCCCGCCGGGGCAACTTATCCGCACGGGCTCGACCCGGAGGATAAAAATATAAGGCTCGCCCCGTCGTTTGCAACGGTCGAAGAGATAACTCTCGCGGTGCGCGTGCTCGCACTCTGCACGAAGCTTGTCAGCATAGACAGGCTGACTGCCGATAAATCCAAGGGTCGTGTGTCTGCATGAAACTCAAAAACGGTTTTCACGGACAGATGTCTGACAAATTCCGCGCGGCGGTGTTCATAATACTCTCCGGCGGATTTCAGGATGCCTATACTTATTGCTGCCGCGGCTCGGTCTTTGCAAATGCGCAGACGGGAAACATCGTACTCATGAGCACTGCCCTTGTCGACGCGGACAGAAGCAGGGTCATCAAATATCTCATCCCCGTTGTGTCGTTTATCATCGGCATCGCGATAGCGGAAGTGGTGCATATGCGGTTCAAAAACTGCGAGAAAATCCATTGGCGGCAGCTGATTCTTATCGATGAAATAGTTCTGCTGTTTGCGGTCGGATTCATGCCGCAGAAGCTCGATCCTCTCGCGAATGCGCTCGTCTCGTTCGTCTGCGCGCTTCAGGTGCAGACATTCCATAAGGTGCGCGGCCATGCCTATGCCAGCACGATGTGCATCGGCAATATGCGAAGCGGCACTGAGGCTCTCTGCGCCTATTTTCGCACAAAGGATAAGGCGATACTCAAAAAGGCGCTTACATATTTCGCGGTCATATTGGTCTTTGCCGTCGGCGCGGGTGTCGGCAGCTTTGTTACCGGGAGACTCGGCGAGAAGTCGATCTGGATATCCTGCGGACTGCTTTTGATAAGCTTCGGCATGATGTTCATCCGCGAAGAGGAAGAGCTTATCCTCAGCGCGGAAAACGGCGCAAAACACAGCGAAAACTGAAATCACGCCGCATGGCGGCAAGTCAAACAAAAGAAGGAGCAATCATTATGTTATCAGCGATAGTCGGTGTCAACTGGGGCGACGAGGGCAAGGGACGCATCGTCGATTATCTTTCGCAGGATTTTGATATAGTTTCGCGCTATCAGGGCGGAAACAATGCGGGTCACACCGTCGTCAACGAAAAGGGCACGTTTATTCTCAATCTGCTCCCGTCCGGCATTCTGCGCGACGGCACAGTGAACGTCATGGGCACGGGAATGGTTATTGATGTCGAGCACCTCGTCGGTGAGATCGGCAGGCTGCGCGAAAAGGGGATAGAGATATCCCCGGAAAACTTGAAAATCAGCGACCGCGCAACTATCTGCATGCCCTATCACAGGATACAGGACTGCCTCGAAGAGGACAGGCTCTCCGATAAAAAATTCGGCTCGCCCCGCCGCGGAATCGCGCCCGTCTATGCGGACAAATATATGAAAAAGACTATTCGTATGGGTGATCTGCGCGACGTGGACGGCGTCGCCGATCATCTCAGGGATATCGTCGAGTGGAAAAACCTGCTCATCGAGGGCGGATATCACCACGAGCCTATCGACGCCGAAAAAATGCTCACCTGGCTTCGCACATATGGCAAGCCGCTGCTCCCGTATATCTGCAACACGTCGGAATATTTGAGCAAAGCGGCTGACGAGGGCAAAAAGATACTCTTTGAAGCTCAGCTCGGCGCACTCAGGGATATTGATTACGGCATTTATCCGTATACCTCGTCGTCAAACAGCATCGCCGCATTTTCGACTATCGGCGCGGGTATTCCGCAGTTACATCTTGACGAGAGCATAGGCGTTATGAAAGCCTACTCGACCTGCGTTGGCGAGGGTCCGTTCGTGTGCGAACTGTTCGGTGAAGAGGGCGAAATACTTCGCCGGGCGGGCAACGAATACGGCGCGGCTACCGGCAGACCGAGAAGGGTCGGCGGCTTTGATGTTGTGGCCTCGCGCTACGGAGCGCGTGTCCAGGGCGCGACCGCAATCGCGCTGACAAAGCTTGACATTCTCTCTTATTTCGATAAAATCCCCGTCTGCGTCGCATATGAAATAGACGGAAAGCGCGTCGATACTTTCCCGACCGGCAGCGCGCTCAATAACGCAAAGCCCGTCTATGAGTATTTTGACGGCTGGAAAGAGGATATCTCCGACTGCCGCTCGTTCGATGAACTGCCCGAAGCGGCGAAAAAATATATCGACTTCATAGAAGCGCGGATCGGCGTGCAGATAAAATATATTTCTGTTGGCGCTGAAAGGGATTCCATCATTACCCGCTGACGCTCCCGCCGCGTGCTTCGCGGGTCACGACCATATGAACAACTATTCCGCCGAATATCACGGGATAAGGCTCAGCTACGGTCTATCGTGCGACCATAATATCTATGTCGTGCCTTTCAGGGGCGGCCAGCTTATAAATATCAAAAACGACGGCACATTCACCGTCCAAAGGCTCATTCGCCACAGGGGACAGAGCACCGTGACGATTGGAAAAGAAAAATAAACAAAAAGCCGTTCCTTAATGGGGCGGCTCAATTTATATACTAAAAACACAAAAGCCATCCCTTTTCGGAGATGGCTTTTGTGTTTACTCTTCTGCCGTTTCGCGGCTGTATCTTCTCAGCGATATCCTGCCTGCCGTCAGCATAACGCCCTCAAGCAGGAGCGCGGCGCAAAGCGGAGCGCATATCCTCGGATAGCCGAAGATGAGCACCGCCGTCATGGCTGCGAATGTAAGCGTAACGCGGATTATCGACCGTTCGCGGTAGCGAATTTTCTCCGCGTCGTCGAGCGGCTTCTCTTTCGCCGCCGCAGGGGAGAGGATACATATTATAATGTATGCCACTGCCGATGCGAGCGCACCGGATTTCAGAACCGCGGACTCGCGCAGGGCGAAGAAAACAAAGCATATCGACAAAAGTATTTCTATTGTCGACAGTATCATGCATCTGCCCTCGGTCGAGGCGTGAAACCCGCCGCCGTATTTCTTGACGAACAGGAATACGGCGTAGAAAATCATGCTCTCGAGCGGAACCGAAAAAATCAGTCCCAGTATCAGGCAGATGACCGCATACATCAGCTTCGATAACAGCGAAAAGAGACCGTAAGCTACGATCTCTTCATCGCTGTCCGGCAGATACCCGCGCTTCCCGAGACGAGAAGTCAGGCGAACTGACAGATCATAAATCATTTGTTCTTATAGATCTCCGCGCTCTTGGGCATACGGGGCTGATAAGACCAGGGCGAACCGGTTGAATTGATGTCGTCCTTGACGTTCTTCTTGGCGAGAGTGATAACAGACTCTGCCGCTTTCTTTGCTATGTTCTTCATTTTTGTCCACCTGCTGCCGGTTCCATTTAAGTCCGGCATTTCCTTTCTTTGGTATTTTTGGGACAACTACATGATAACATGTCAATAATAAAATTCAATATAGCAAACAATACTGCATATTTTTGCGTCAAAACTGCACAAATCCATAATATTATTTAACAGCGGCATAAAATAACAGTGTATTACAAATATAATTGTGCTTGTAAATGGCAGTTTGTTCAAATTAAAAGCGGCAAATGGTAACATTTTCCATGGGTGATGAAAGTGAATGATGAAAAGAAGAATGCCGTTATCGGGGCGCGGATAATGCAGCGCAGAAAACTGCTCGGAATGAAACAGTCCGAGCTGGCGGAGCTTATAGGAGTCTCTGATAATCAGATATCCAATATAGAGAATGGCAGGAGCTATCCGAAGCTCAACAGCTTTATGCTCATCTGCCAGGCTCTCGATTGCAACGCGGACTATTTCTTCTCCGGCGTGATAAGCGATTCTCTTCCCGAGCAGATAGGGGAGATGCTCTCGTCGCTTTCCGTCGAAGAGCAGAGGATGGTCTGGCGCCTTGTTGACTGCTACATACATCAGAAAGATGACTCGGCGATTTAACGATTTAAACAATTTGACTTGAGTTTTCTCATATGGTATAATTGTCAACGAGGAGTGGCAATTCGTGAAGATCGCAATTTGTGATGACGACAGTGCTTATATAAAAAAGATCGAGTCGGTGGTTCGCACGACCCTTGCTGAGAATAATGTCGACGCGCGGTTCGATCTCATATCTGACAGTGCGCAACTGCATGACAGCGCGGAAACATATGATATGGCTTTTCTCGATATAGGCATGACCCCGTATAACGGGCTTGAGATTGCCGCAAGGCTGAAGAAGAGAAACCGCAATATCATTATATTTTTCATCACATCGTATGATGACTATATCGACGACGCCATGGATCTGCGTGTTTTCAGATATATATCCAAACCGCTCGACGCAAAGCGGCTCAGAGCGGGGGTTGAAAAGGCACTGAAACTCATCGACAGGGCGCGCATAAGCTTTCTTGTGAAAGAGAGCGGAAAAGCCGTGTGTGTCTTCTCAAAAGATATTGTTTTTGTTGAGATAGCCGGACGCTCTACGCGGGTCGTGACGACCCAGGGGGAGTACAATTCGGAAAACGGCATTGACTTCTGGGATTCAAAGCTCGCCGCGCCGTCATTCTTTCGCGTGCATAAGAGCTATATAGTCAATGTCCATTACGCGACGGATTACAGCCGCACGACCATTGTGCTCTGCGGCGAGTACGAAATACCTGTAGCCTATAGAAGGCAGGCGGAGTTCCGCCACTTTTTTCTCAACTATTTCGGGGGACGATGATCTAAATGAATCTGGTTTCTGCACTTTCACACGCTATGGAACTGTTTATTGTTTTTCAGTTCTTTAACGATCTGTTTTCGACCAAGGGCAAGAAAATTGTCGCAGCGGCGGTCGGCTTTGGCTTCTATGCCGTGGCGTATGCGGCGTTCCTGTTTGTCAATTCGACGGTCGTCAATATTCTGCTCTGCTTTGTTATCGATTCCGTCTTTGCAAAGCTCTTCTTTGAATGCAATATCAAAGGCGCAACGCTCGGCGCGCTGTTCATAGCGGTGTCGAACACTGCGTCGGAGTTTATAGTCATAAGCCTGCTCGCGATAATCGGCGGCGGTGATATAAAGGCGTATCAGTCGAGCGTCTATATCTATCTGCTTATGGTGCTCCTGAGCAAGTCCGTCCTCTTCGTTCTGACGAAAGCGGCTGTTTATGCGGGACTGTATCTGCGCGGTCAGAAGGGCGTGCGCATCCCCGCGTTCCTGCTGATTTATCCTATAGCGTCGATAGTTATCCTCTATACTTTCTGGATGATTTCCGTGCGCTACGATTTGCCGAAGAACATCAGCGTTATAATTTCCGTCGCGTCAATCGCGATAATCGCGTCGGCGTTTCTGACTTTCGTCTTTTACGGGCGCACTTCGCGCAAGATGGACGAGCTCTATAAGACCCAGCGCGAGGCGGAGCGACTGCGCACCGACCAGACTTATTACGCCCTGCTCGATCAGCAGAACGAGATGCTCAAGACTATAACGCACGACGAGAAAAATCATCTTATCGCCATAAAAGCACTCGCGAACGATCCCGCAGTCAGCGAATATATCGAGAATATCTACGGCGATATAAAATACCATTCGATGTTCGGCAACACAAAGAACAAGTTCCTCGATTTGCTGCTCAACAAATATAAATCGATCTGCGATTCGAGCGGGATAAGCTTCGAATACAATATAAGAACGGCGAACCTCTCGTTTATGGATGCGCCGGATCTGATAACGCTTCTGAGCAATATCCTCGACAATGCGGTCGAGGCGGCGAGCGTTTCCGAAAAGAAAACGATAGAGCTTTCGATAAACAGGGTCAATGAATTCGATATGCTTTCCTGCGTCAATTCCAGCGACCGCAAGCCGCAGTCCGTCGGCAAATCGCTCAGGACTTCAAAGAATTCCGGCGGCTTCCACGGTCTTGGAACAAAGAGCATCAAGGCGATGGCGGGAAAATATAACGGCGAGTTCGATTGGTCATACAGCGAGGCTGACAGGGAGTTCACGGTCAATATCGCGTTCTTCCATACAGATAAGGAGAGAGAGTTGGTAAAAAACTGAAAGGGAGAACACTATGAAAAAGACAGTTGTCCGACCGTTTGAAGCGGGAAGTCTGATGCTTGCCCTTGTGGGCTTTGCGTTTCCCGCGATGCTGATTTACGAAGCCGTGTCCATCATTCTCAAAGGACTGGCGCCGGAGCGCATCGTCGTCATTGCAGTGGCGGCTGCGCTTACATATTTTATAAGCGTCAGCGCGCTCAAAATTATCTTCATGTCGAAGTTCACTTTCTATGAAGACCATTTTGAGGCAGTGTACTTTGATGCGTTTATGGATCATGCAAAGACATTCTATAAGCCGATTCCGTCGCACAAAGTGTCGGTTTACTATGATGATATTGAAAAGTTCGGCTCGTTTGAGAGTAAGCAGCTGCGCCGCAACGGACGCGATGATAATAACCGTTTGTTGGCGTTGGCAAAGGTCAAAGGAAAACTTGTGCCGTTCACTCTGCCCGTGTGGTTTCAGGATTCCAGAAATTACTTTATCATAAACGATAAGCTCGGCAACGGCTACCTTATCGACGGCAAGCTTTACAGCGTCGGTCAGGTGGGCTCGGTTTTGAGAAATCTTGAGGATGCTTCCGGAAAGTCGGCAGTCGGCGGATATCCGAGCATGAGCAACCTTATCGGACTTAAAATTCTGTTTGGCTTCGGTCTGACGATGGCTATTCCGCTGGGACTTATCAGACTTGAAAGTCTCTTGAATCCGCAGCATGTTATGTCTTATCAGTCGGGTCTTAGAACAGCGTATGTTGTGACCGGAATGATTTTCGGTCTCTCAATTCTGTTCAAATTTATGATGGTCGGTATCAGCAAAGAAAGCGGTAATGAAGATACATCAAGAAAGAGCAGATTTATGACAACTGCCCTTTCCGCAGTGCTGTTTACTGTGTCGGCTGTATGCTTCATCCTTTCCGTCATGCAGTAAATTTTTGAATATTTTTCGCGGAGCACAGTTTTTTACTGCGCTCCGTTTGCTGTAATATGCATATATTGTCATATCTCTTCGCTGTGCTCAAATATCACATCTGAAATTTATATGGCAAAATCAATCTCAGGCTAACGCGGCAAAGCTGTAATTCGGTGCTCTGATACATTATTGAAGCAAAGCGAATAAATTTTGCAAAACGGCTTGACAGCGCGCTTTCGGGAATCTTTGCGCCGCGTGCACGCAAAAAACTAATATCGCGGACACCGAGATATAAAGCCGCCGAAAATTTTGATGGCATTCCGGGGTATTTGACAATAAATTCAATCTGTATAAGCTTGCATTTTCGGCTGTATTATGTTAATATGTCCTATATTAAGCAGTCATAAATAGTTGTAATTCAACACTTTTAGTTGTTTGTGGTGCTTTTTCTACGGGGCGGCGCACAATTTTTGCCCCGATACTTTGACGACAGGGAGTTGGCATACTTGGCGAAGTATATCATCAAGCGTGTTGCAATGGGTCTGCTGTGCATATTCATTGTTGCAACACTGACTTTTCTTCTGATGAATCTGGTACCGGGCGGTCCGTTCACGGCTGAGAAGTCTATGAGTGAGGCGGCGCAGAGAGCGCTTGAAGCAAAATTTGGACTGGACAAGCCCATAGGGCAGCGTTATTTGACATATATGTCCGATCTTCTCAAGGGAGATATGGGCCCGAGCCTTAAACAGCGCGGACGTTCGGTCAACGAAATAATTTCCTCGAAATTTCCGATTTCGGCGCGTCTTGCGGGCGTCGCCGTGCTCGTATCGCTGCTCGTCGGTATCCCGCTGGGCTGTGTCTCGGCCTATAACAGAGGAAAATTCGCCGATAATATTATTATCGTGCTTGCGACCTGCGGAATAGCCATACCGAGCTTTATAAGCAGCGTTATCCTGCTATATACGTTCGGAAGCAAGCTGAATATATTGCCGACGATAGGACTAAACTCGTTGGCATCATATATAATGCCGGTAACGGCGCTGTCGATTTATCCGACTGCATATATAACGCGCCTCATGCGCTCGAGCCTGCTCGATGTCATGGGTCAGGACTATATCCGCACCGCGAAGGCGAAGGGTCTGTCGAACTTCAAGGTTCTTTTCAAGCACGCCCTGCGAAACGCCATTCTTCCCGTTGTTACTTATGTCGGCCCCATGCTGGCGGGTCTTATGACCGGCTCGTTCGTCGTGGAGAAGATATTCACCATTCCCGGTCTCGGACGCGATTTCGTCTCGGCGATAAACCAAAAAGACTATACGCTGATAATGGGAACTACAATAGTTCTTGCTACCCTTATAATTGCGGCGAATGTTATAGTTGATATCCTCTATAAGATCATAGACCCCCGTATTAAACTCAAGTAAGGGAGCGGCAGGAGAGAAACGATGAAGAAAAAATTCCCGAGTCTGCACCTGAATGCAGATGATTTTATCCCGGCAACAAACGATGAAAAAGAGAGCCTCGTCGTCATGCGCGACAGCGTCAACTTCTGGGCGGACGGTATGCGCCGCCTGCGCAAGAACAAGATAGCGATGGTCAGCCTCATTTTCATCCTTATAATAATGGTTTTCGCCTATGTCATGCCCGCTTTCTGGCCGTATAGCTACGAGCAGCAGATTAAGTACAGCGAGAATCTCAAGCCCTTTGAGTACAGCCAGACAGAGCAGGCGCAAATCGACGCGGGCGAAAAGGTGTTCCCGCATATCTGCGGCACCGATAAGCTCGGCAGAGACTTTGCCGTTCGCCTTATGATGGGCACGCGCATAAGCCTTACCGTCGGTCTTATCTGCGCGGCGCTCGTTTTGATAGTCGGCTCGATTTTCGGCGCCGTCGCTGGATTTGCCGGTGGCTGGGTCGATATAATAATGATGAGAATCACCGATATTCTCTATACAATACCTGATGTTCTTTTGATAATAGTGCTCTCGCTTGCCTTGAAACCGAGGCTTGAGGATCTCGCCGAACAGCCCGGATTTGGCTGGATGAACACGGTCGGACCGAACCTTATCGCGATATTCCTCGTGTTCGTTCTGCTCTATTGGGTCGGCATGGCGCGTATCACGCGTTCGCAGATTCTTGTGCTCAAGGAGTCCGAATATGTCACGGCGGCGCGCGCTCTCGGCGCAAGCAGCTCGCGCATAATCAGAAAGCACCTGCTCACAAACTGCATCGGCACCCTTATCGTTACCACAACTCTTCAGATCCCCTCGGCTATATTCACCGAGAGCTATCTGAGCTTCCTCGGACTCGGCGTTGCGGCTCCCATGCCGTCGCTCGGCTCCCTCGCAACCGATGCGGTCAAGGGCATGAACACTTATCCGCATCTGCTGTTTTTGCCGGCAATACTTATCAGCGTCATCATTCTCGCATTCAACCTCTTCGGCGACGGACTGCGCGATGCGTTTGACCCGAAGCTGAAAAACTGACAAGGAGGGCGAGAATTTTGAGCGAAAAACTTCTGGAAATAAAAGACGAAAAACTCTCGTTCTTCACCCCCGCGGGCGAGGTCAAGGCGCTTAACGGCGTGTCCTTCTCCATGAACGAGGGCGAGGTGCTCGGCATAGTCGGCGAGTCCGGCTCGGGCAAATCCGTCACGGCTTATTCAATAATGGGTCTTACCGCCTATCCCGGCAAGCTCATCGGCGGTACGATATATTTCAACGGTCATCAGATCGAAAAGATGAGCGAAAAAGAAATGCGCAAAATCAGGGGCAACGAGGTCTCGATAATCTTCCAGGATCCCATGACGAGCCTCAACCCTGTCTATACTATCGGCAATCAGATAACCGAGGTTATCCGCCTGCATACGGGCAAGAGCAAAAAAGAGGCATATGACCGCGCGAAGGAGCTGCTCGAGCTTGTCGGCATCAACGAGCCCACAAAGCGCCTCAAGCAGTATCCCCATGAGCTCTCCGGCGGTATGCGTCAGCGAGTCATGATAGCAATAGCCCTCGCGTGCGAGCCCAAACTGCTCATAGCCGACGAGCCCACAACGGCTCTCGACGTTACCATTCAGGCTCAGATACTCGAGCTTATGCAGGAACTCAGACAGAAGCTCGGCATGAGCATCATAATGATAACCCATGACCTCGGCGTCGTCGCCAGCATGTGCGAGAGAATCGCCGTCATGTATGCCGGTCACATTGTTGAGTACGGCACGGCGGATGAGATATTCTATGAGCCCAAGCATGAATACACCAAAGGACTCATCAATTCTATTCCCAAGCTCAGCGCCCAGGAGATAGAGCGCCTTGTGCCTATCGAGGGTCAGCCGGTCGACCTGCTGAATCCTCCCGCAGGCTGCCCGTTCGCGCCGCGCTGCGCAAACTGCATGAAGATATGCCTGCGCGAGATGCCGCCCAAGACGGAGCTTAGCGATACGCACTACAGCCACTGCTGGCTGCTTCAGAAAGAAGAATTTGAAAAGGGGGAGACAAGCGGTGAGTGAGAATGAAAAGCTCGTTGAAGTGCAGCACCTGCAGCAGTATTTCCCGGCAGGCGGCAGAGGAAAGCACAAAAAATTCGTCCAGGCAGTCGATGATGTCTCGTTCTTTATCAATAAGGGAGAGACGCTCGGTCTCGTCGGCGAGTCCGGCTGCGGCAAAACTACTGTCGGCCGTACTCTGCTCAGACTCTATGAGCCCACGGACGGCAAGATAATCTACGACGGAAATGTTATTTTCGATAAGGAAAACAAAGTGGCGGTCAATATGCTGCCCTTCAGACGCAAGATGCAGATGGTTTTCCAGGATCCCTATGCGAGCCTTGACCCGCGCATGACGATAGGCGATATCGTAGGTGAGCCCATCGATATCCACCATCTCGCCGCCAACAAGGCGGAGAGAAGAGAGAAGATAATCTCCCTTCTTGAGCGCGTCGGACTCAACAGCGAGCACGCAAACCGCTATCCGCATGAGTTCTCCGGCGGTCAGCGCCAGCGAGTCGGTATCGCGAGAGCGCTTGCGGTCGATCCCGAGTTCATCGTCTGCGATGAGCCGGTCTCCGCGCTCGATGTCTCCATTCAGGCGCAGGTCGTCAATATGTTCGAGGATCTTCAGAAAGAGCTCGGACTGACCTATCTGTTTATCGCCCATGACCTGAGCGTCGTTCGCCATATCTCGAACCGCATCGGCGTCATGTATCTCGGCAAACTCGTGGAGCTCGCGGACAGCTTCGAGCTGATTGCGCACAGCGTCCATCCCTATACCAGAAGCCTTATCTCGGCTATCCCCGAGGCGGATCCCAAGACGGCGCGCGCCGCAAAGCGCATTCCGCTCGAG
>ULRZ01030117.1_pt1 | contig 12189 bp, 12 predicted proteins | sample 1955861 | NCBI WGS metagenome assembly ULRZ01 (sample SAMEA4835694, study PRJEB28245) | human gut metagenome | biome: gut microbiome; material: fecal sample | place: Denmark | collected 2008 | reverse complement strand
ATGCTGTTCATAATGGTTGATATGCTGTTTATTGCCTTGCTAGAGTCATTCTTTGCAAAAAACTCTTGGAGTTCACCGATAATATATCTATTTTTGTTCATGGCTAAAGGGTGCTATATCGTTTGTTTGGCGACATTAATATAGTGATAATCATCGAATTATCAAACTCTTTAGCCTTTTTTATTACATTATTTGAGTACTTGCGAAACTTGAAAAATATTCTTAACATAAAACCAAAGTAATAAATACTTCTTAAACAATTTCATACCCATACCCAATCAGAAATATATCCCCAAAATTTGACATTGGGATAATCGCATCCCTTGTAATCTTTTCCATATGCTTTCAAATCTATCTAACCTGTGATAAAGAAATTATGTTACAAATGATGCTGTGAGACTTTCAGTATCCATTGGATGTTTTTATTTGGAATCAAACCGCCTAAGGAGAAGAAATAAGGTTTCATAAACAGTTCTAGTTTGCAACTTTTTAAAGTTTCGTCATCTTTAATTTTATTAAAATGCTCCCAAGCATTCCCTATTACCACAATCTTATCCAGATTTACATAAATGTCAACCATTGATTGAAATATTCGGAAACAATTAAAGATAATTGACGAAATTGCCATGCAAAGTGATATTGTAGCTTGTGACACCATTGGGAAATCTTTGTGTAAGGAGTTTTGAAATATTGCGGGTTTACTTTGTAACCTAAGTTGTGTATGCCGATAATATAGGTTTCAGCAAGGGCATAATCGAAAAAGATTTAAGGAAATCCTTTTATGCGGAATGGCATACCAAACAAAAACGTCTGTTCCCATAAAGAACCTTTTGCTTTGCCATATTTTATCGGCATATTTCCTAATTAGAGGATTGTTTTCCGCAATTTCCAGCATTATTAATCCAAAATCCCTTTACATAATATCTCATACGCAAAACGTTCTTATCTGGTCATGCGCCTTACAGTAAATTGTCCATTGATAGCGATAATTGTTTTTCATCCTATCACTTTATTATGAATTTAACTCACTTTTAATAAGGTATTTTCAAAAAATTATTTAAAGTAGACTTTATCCTAACAAGAATCCGATAAGTATCTATAAAACTTAATGGGCTATATCTTATTAGTTTATAAATGATTCTAGGTTTTACATCTAATGCATTTTTCATTATATTCCAATACTCCGGATGTAAATCCATTATTCGCATAACATATTCTTCACCAGCTTTTCCATTATCAATTCCATAATTTAACATTTCAATGATACGATGTGCTATCTTATTAAAAAATCCAACCCGAATGTCTCTTTCAGCAATGTCAGTAGCAAATTGATATAAAATTTGGATATTATCTGAAATATCTTTTACTCGTTTCATATCTAATGTACTCGTAATACTCCCCTGTCTATATAGCCAATGATAAACTGGTTTCCTATAAAAAACTATGTTTTTTACTTTGTATAGGGTAATAGGAGTGAACAAAGTATCCTCATGTTTAATGTTTTCTTTAAAAAAGAACTTATTTGAAAGTAAAAAGTTTCTGTTATATATATAGAATTGCACAGGATCTATCATTCCATGTAAATAAAGGCTCGTAAGAGTAGTTACTTTATTTCCATAAAACTCGGCATTCCCTTTACGCTTTCCTTCAGGAATCATACCTGAAAACGATAATACGTCTGGATTACTTTCGAGTCTTTTTAGAATATCTCCTAAACAATTATTCTCTATCCAATCATCACTGTCAATAAACCAAACATAGTCACCCTTAGCCTCACGTAAACCTCTATTACGTGTTGCACTGAGTCCCATATTAGAATGATTAAACAAGTGTACATTGGAGTTCTGTTTTGCATATCTTTCTGCTATATCTTTACTACAATCAGTAGAACCGTCATTTAAAATCAGAACTTCATAGTCCTCATTAGATATATCCTGTGACACAACACTACAAATGCATTTTTCTATATATTTCTCGACATTATAAACGGGAATTACAATAGATAATCTCATAAATATTTTTTAGTATTAAATTGTTATAATCTAATTCCAAGCAATTTATACAATAAGACAAAGGGGATCGGACATGACCTACGTAAAATAGATGTTAAGCAAACTATTCTATATATTTTTTTTGATTTAGTTTTCAAATTTAATTCCAATTTACCGAAACCCTTAGCAGAAAAATCACCATAAGGCAAAGTAAGAAGAAAGAAACGATAAATATCTTTATAACGATCTACTACTCTATATTCTAAATACAAATAATGCATTCTAGATATAGTCGTTTTATTTATATTAGAAAAATAATCTAACATCTTTTCTGCTATGATAATTAAATGTTTTATCATTCTTTTCATAGATGTGGGTGACATTGTTTGTCCTTCTCTACCTATTAAGTAATCATAAAGTTCTATTGCATAATATCTTATTGTTTGAACTTTAACCATCGGATAAAAACACCACTCTTGATCTGTATACGAAATGCCTTCTGTTTGTCGATAATTAATTTCTTTCAATAAATTTGTTCTATAAATAATCGCATGCATTTGAATTCCATGTATACTTTTCACTATTTTTGAATCATCAAAATTTAATACTTGATTCTGCATAAGTTTAAAGTTTATACGCTTTTTACTTTTGTTGATTATGTCAGTTACCACATAGTCAGTAATCACTAGATCAGTTATTTCAGCAGAGTTCAAATTTTGAATAATTTTATTTAATCCATCTGTGTTGAAAGAATCGTCCGAGTCAAGAATTTTTACATATTTACCGGTAGCTTCACTAAGCCCTATATTTATGCAGGAGCCATAATTCCCATTCTCCTTATCAATTATTCTAATAGCTTGAGGATACTTATTTTGATAAGTAGTTGCTATACGAAGAGAACCATCTTTACTGCCGTCATTTATAACAAGAATCTCTATATAGTTTAAAATATCCGCTGAAACAGCAACAAGGGAGTCTAAACAATGCCTAATATAGTCCTCCATATTAAACATTGGAATAATAATAGATAATGTTTTCATTTTTTACTCAGTTCGTTTTTTTACTTATTCTCGCTTATTTTTTCATTGTTACTGAAATCTATTTTGATAAGAATTTATATTCCCAAAATTTTTGATGAATAATCAAGGCCATCATAATATCCCTCTTTCATGAATAATATTAAAAATAAAACTATGATACAACATACGAAAATATTTCTTTTATATGTCTTAATTTTCTTGTTTAATAAAATGGACGCTAATTCTATTACACTAATAGCTATAAAATACGCAATCAATCTCAGCATACTACCTGTAAAACTAGCCGCTAACAGTATACATAATGCAATTGACGCTGCGTTACATTTATATTCATGAATATCCGTAGCAAAAATTATCTTTTTTTTATATCCCCAATAACAAACTATAATAAAAATCGTAAGGTATGAAACATAAGCTGTTGAAACAAATGTTTGTGTCCAACTCTTATCGCTCATACTACCATCAAGGTATATTTCAAAATCTTTATTAAATAGGTTTGATAAGAAAGGTAAAATATATGATGTTGTAGCAAATAGTATTGCCATTCCAATTATATATAATAGGAATATGGATGAAAATTTTTTTTCATCCATATTAGAAAGATAAAAATAAATTATTAATAATCCAATCGGCAATAAAGCTGTTCGATGGACTAAAACAGCTAAGAATGCAGCAATATAGAAACGGGAATTTAATGCAGAAGTTTTCATTAATGAATATGCATAAAGACAAATAGAGATAGCTAGACTTTGTCTAATTATATTCATGGAAGATGCATAATTCAACAATAGGAAGCAGGTAAATAACAACCAAGAAGGAGCTACTTTATTCATCTTAAAACACGCACAATAAGCGAAATATAATGTAACAAAAGATATAACACCTAAAACAAAATGGATATCATCTATTATTAAAACAGTCAAATAATTAATTAACAAAAATAAAGGTTCTATACTCCCGACATCGCTTGATAATAAGTCAAAAAAAGAATTACTATAATGAGCACTTTTATAAATGTCATATTCATAAAACATGACATCAAAACCAACTGTTAAATCTCGACAACCTGCAAAGAAAGCGGGTATAAATAATGCCCAAAATGAAAAAAACAGAAATAAAGATCTATTTTTTCGACTGCACTCTGCCCAATATGTAAAAAGGACGGATATCACTATAATCAAAAGATAAGTAGCCATATAATTTATTTAGCAAAATTATGGTACATTTTACTTATCGCAACTTGAAATATAATCTATTATTTCATTAACAACACTCATATATTTAGTTGAAAATTTGCGAGCGAATAGCCGATTTGATTTTTTTAACTCATTCACATCATTATTCCTCCAAACATACGGATTACCTCTTTTCCAATCAATTTCCCTCATGCATGCCTCAAATTGATCTTCTGAATCATAAATATTATTTTGAAAATAGGAATTCATAATTTCTGTCTGCAGAAACATTTCATCAGGACATAAAACATATTTAAATCTATCTAAAATAATCTCTTTACGATTAAGTATATATTGACAAAGAAGGTCAGATATACTAAACCAGTTAGGACCTTTTGATAAACTTACATCATATCTTCTTTCTACCTTAAAAGTGGATTGAAGCATAATTAACAAATTAGAAATTTTTCGTAAGAACCATGCCTTCCATCCGATAGAACGATAATACTTAGTAAAAAAATAGTAATACGCAGTTTTATGTTTCAAATCATTAAGATTGAAATCAGAATGTGTTATACCAACAAATTCTGTTCCTGCGTGCTCCTCAAAAAAACGATGTATAAAATTTTGAGATTTTAAAGGGAGGTCTACTCCTGAGAGTAAATGATAATAATCATATCCCCCATGAGAATGAGCTGCTTGAAGGAGGTTTAATTCTACTTGTATTTGAGATTCATCTCCCCAATACACAGGTATTCTATTAATAAATATCAAATTACTATATTTTAATTTGAACTTGTCAAATTGAGAGATATCTGTTTTTTTATCTATATGAACATAAATATCATTACGTTCATCATCTAATAAACGAAGCAATATTTCGAACAGCAATGGTTCATTATGAGCAATAATCAAATAAGCAAATTTCATTTTAAATATAGTTAAAAGAATAATAAATTCACATTACGATACCATCCGCTTTACTGTAGGAATGTGTTTCATCACCCATACAGAACCGACACACAAAGCATACATTACAAAAAATTTTATGATAATGTGTTCATCACAAATATGAAAGAATCCTAATATGGTAAACCATGCTCCTTGTATCAGATAGATTCCTAAACTGAAACTGCTGAAATAAGCCAGCCTCTCCTTGTTAAGTTTCAGGTTATTCAACAGCTTATTCCAATCATTGTATCTGAAAAAGGTGAACACACCTATTGCCGAAACGATACATGGTATATTTGTGTATGTGATAAAATAACGGTAATGTTCTGGCATATACAAAGTAAGCAACATAGTACCGCAAAACATAATCAGCATACAGATGAGTGAGCAAGTGTAAATCATTCGTCGGGTTTTGACAGATATGTCAAAATGCCCCACGTAGTAACCCGCTACAATAAAATAAAAGAACCGGCTTCCCATGAGATAAATGTTACCTAATCCTTCACGTATTGTAAAATCGGTGTCCAATGGTGGAATACACCCTAAGAATAAACCGATAATCAGAAAAAGCCTAAGCAAATTTCTATTTGAATTAAGAATAAATACCGCAAAAAACGGAAGAGATAAATAAATCATTATCAGAGGTACAAAAAACCACATGAATCCGTTGTATTCGAATAGTGCAAATTTTTCAATCAATTCTGGTAAGGATTCTAATTTTTTATCGTTATGATATGCCGAAAGAAAATACATTATCATATACAATACATTCCAAACAAGCAATGGAATTCCTAAACGTTTCCATCTTCTATTGTAAAATCGTTTTACCCCCCCCCATTTCACTCTTATTAACAATAGAAGAACGCAACAGGGTAAATCCGGAAATCATAAAGAATACATTAACAGGCCAGAGGAAGAAACTATGTGTAGCCAATCCGATATACCAATCAACAGAAGGTGTGCCCGAGAAACCGTGAACTTGTCCATTGGTACAATGAAGCAAAAGCACACCGGCACAAGCCACAATATTTAACAAGTCTATCCAAACCAAACGTTCTTTTTCCATAATCAGTTCTCTATTTCGTATTTAAGGTAATCTATTGAATCCTTTATCTCGCTCTCAATCAGCGGTGTGAGACGTGCGTAATCAACAGGTTGCTGCCAGCCGTTGTTGCCGCCTACGTTATAGTTCTTATAAAGGATACCATAACGGCTGAGGATGTCATACATGCGTGTGTTCTGCGAGCCGGTTTCCGTATCGGCATTCTTCATTGCGTGGACGAACTCCTTATGGAATTTCAGAGCGAAAACCGTAGCATGAAACGAATCCATGCAAATGTAAGAGGCGTGTTGCAAAAGATAGACCCACTCGTATGGGCCTGCGTCCTTATAGAGTCGTCCGTTGCCATAATTGAGGTCACGGTTATAGCATTCCAGCGTGATGACTTCTTGGATGCCAGTGAACTTCTTTACGTCTTGCACCATTTGCTCATAAACGGCAGCGCGCTTGTCGCCTACAAAATAGCAGAAAATATATCGCTCAGGCAATTTGAATTCTATCTCCGCCTTGTTTCCAAACGCTTCCCATTCATCGGCCGTCAACAGATAGGTGGGGTCTACTACCAACTTGATGTCATCACGGCCGAGTAACCCTCTCAGCAACTTCACGGAACGTTGCTCTCTCACGGCAATGTGGCTGAACTTCATTAAGTCCGCCCTCATCCTTGGCGCGACTGACTGTGGTATCTCGGGCAAGGAGATGCTTGACGAATAAGCAACCCTTTTCTTGTCACCGCCAAATTCCACGAACATCATGGGATTGAAGCCACCGCAATAAGGATTCCATATCTGGTCACTGCCCGTGATAAACAAGTCTGTGTCTGCCGTCACTTCAGCGTATTGTTTATGCGTATAGATACGCCTCATCTTGAAGTTCCCGTCCTCGCAAGTAAACTTATACACCTTCTTCCATTGCAAGTTTTTGCATTTCAGCTTCTTGTGGATATTCCTGTAAAACGGGAACTTGCTAAGTTGATACAACAGTGGATGATTGGGAAGTTCCAGGATATAGGGCTCCCTATGTGGACTAGTCGTATTCGCCTGCCTTTTTGCCTTTATGGAAGCGATGAAAGATTTCGGTAAGAACAGCTTCATACAATCCTTTATCAAAACTTTGATAAAAGGCTGAGGAGGATTCTCCCTGCCATTGTATATAAATTCCACATCATGCCCCATCTTACGCAACACGTAATTCAATGCGTATGACTGCAAGCAAGTGCCAAAATTAGGGTGAGGAGCAAAGGTTACGAGCTTTATTCGCATTTGATATTAAAATTTCAATTGTTTCTCAATTTCCTTAAACGGTCTAAACCTTTCTCACCCGACACAGACCGTACCACATTCTTGATGCAAGTCTTCACAAATCGTTTCACATAATATGAAGGCGGAAAGATGATTCCGTTGATAAACTTAATGACGCTCTTTTGATTGTCAACATGTTCATAGAAATAATCCCTCTTGGGGTGTTTCTTTGAACATGTAACCACATTGTTGAACGGCCAAGATTCCTCGTATGTAGTCTCCATATAACGGGTTTGAGAGAGGTCAAAAGCCTCCGCACCTTTATCTGTATTGACAAAAACCATACTGGTACCCTTGTCGTCATCCATTTCCGGATGCAGCTTGTTGATACCCCAATAGTCTGCTATCGTTATGTCACTTTGCGACTTGCAACTCTTGAAAGGGCATTCATAACAGATAGGCCGTAAATCGCCATATCGAAACATCAACTGCATATATGCGGAGTTCCTGTCCACTACAACAAAGGGCGAAACTGAATTTTTTTCGCCTCCGTCTTCGACTACGGCGAGAGAAAGGGCGAAACTGTATTTTTTCCATCCATTCGACTTATTCCGGAAAGAGACATCCGTTACACGAACGTCTCTTTCCGGAATAACAGAGGGGATAGAGGAAGCGAAACTGTATTTTTTCGCACTTCGTGCGATTTCTTCTTTCAAGTATCTTTTCCATAATTTTGGACTTGGCACTCCTTCACACAACAAATCCACAGTCAACAGATTCTCGTATGGTTTTCGCAGAAAAAGGAGCAATGCCGCAATTTGGCAAGGCACACCGGTGAAAAGTACCTTTCTGCCAGCATCAAGAAAACTTTTTGCCTGCTTGTAGCTTTCTCCCACCAATGCCTGTACGTATTTGCTGCGCCGAAAAGCCTCTAAACCCTCAATTGTTTCCGTATATCCGAAAACAACGTTCCACTGCTTATCAAACTTCACCCCAAACACGACACCGCCTTCTTCTATCACTTTTTGGGCTATCAAGGTGAACATCCCTCCTGAGGCGCTTCTTGCCCTGATTTCATCATCCTTATTGATAGCAGCGTAAACATGGAGAGGCTTCCGCTCAGGTTTAGGATTTAACACCGGACACACTTTCTCGCAAAGCCCACAATCAATGCAAGTCGACTTTTCTACTTGCGGATACCAAAAGCCCTCCTTGTCAGGTAGCAATGATATACAATGCTTGGGACACGCTTGTTCACAGGCTGAGCACCCACAACAATCTGTCTTGTTGATGATTTCTATCATTTTCTGATGGTCTTGATTTTTTTATTTAAGAAAGAGAACAGTTTCGTGCGCTCTTCTTTATTTGCTCCGACATACATAATGGACAGGCAAACAGACAGCATGCAAACAAAGCATGAAAAAGCAAAGCCCATAAAGGTTGTCGGGTAATAAGGTTGCAATATAACAGGGATTATCAAAGACACAATGGTGACAACAATGATGTTGACATAAACATGTCTTAAAAAATGAATTGCGGACAATTTTATCATGCCACGCAATATATATAGTCTGCCAGCAAGGCATAATTGAGAAACGCCAATAGCTACGGCATATACAATGTATGGTGGAAGCTCAAGATATAAGAGTAACAAAGACAGCGGGAAATTCATTGACTGGAGTCCCCCCACCAATAACTGATACACCTTTATATCCCCACTTGCGGATGCTGCTGTTATCAAAGGTTGCGAGATGGCTTCACTAATGGAAAACAACAAAGCCAGGCGTACGAACCACACGGAATACTCAGGAACTTGCCCTAACCATAAATGCAGTATATATGGCGTGTTGAGGATTATGGGAATCACGAATATCAGCATGACATAGTAAGAGAAGCGCGACCCGTAGAAAAGGAGCTGGTTTACGTACTCGTGGTTGCCTATGGCGTAGTTTTTCACTATTTGGGGATTGAGGGCGGTCATGAAGTTCGTGGCAAACTGACTAACCGCACTTTGAACTTGTACACCAATACCCCGTGCGGCATTGGCTACCGGACCATAGAAGATGTTAATGAGTATATTGCCCCCCGCATCACGCAAAAGGGCGGATGACGCTCCGATGTATGTCCAGCCGGAATACACGAACATGTCGTGGAGTACCGATTTGTCAAATTTAAGGTAAATGTGTGTCTCCTCAAAATGACGCAGGCAATAGACCATATACATGATGCGGGTTAATATCATACCCAGCAATAGCAGTACAGTGTAACTTATCAATTTGTCGAATGGAACATAGACAATGGCGAGGGCGGCCAGCAGTTTAAAGACGGCTTCCGCGATTGTGATATACGCGAAAGCCCTCATCTTCTCATGGGCTATGATACAAGCATTATAAGGAATATTTGTAAGTGTTATACAGAAAGTGAATATGGTCACCTGATAAATAACGTTTGTGGCAAAAGCACGCGACTCGGGAAAAGACATGTGGGTGTTTAAAAACCATAAGCCTACGGTTTCTGCCAATAAAATAATGGCACCACACATGATTAACTGAATGATAACGGCACTGGAGAAAACCATGTTCAGTTTTTCTTTATCGCCTCTCCCTAACTCGAAAGTAATAAATCGGGTAATAGCGGCTGATATAGCCCCCGATATAATACCAAACATCGAAATCAAGCCACCCACAACATTGAATATACCAAAGTCTTCCACCCCTAAAGCATTTAATATAACCCTGGAAGAATACAGGGCTATCAGCATCAGGAGCAGCATACGGAAGTAGAGCAGCAGTGTGTTCTTGGCTATGCGTTTGTTATTCTCTGAAGTATTTGTCACGGGTAATAAAATTATATTGATTTTAATTCGTATAAGAATAACATTAATGTTGACTTAATCCATCAGAAATATAACATGAATTTTCAAATTTTCCCCATAAATGCAGCGCATACGACACATCATAATCCTCGTATGCCTCCGTATGCCTCAACTTCTCCAATCCGCCTTTCAACCGCTGCAACTCTGCTGCTGGAAAATCCCCACTCTGAATAGAGCTGATGATTGCCTCCATCATATCTTGGCAAACATAGTCCGGACTATACATGTCATCGAAATAGTTATAATGCTCGTCTTCTACAAAGTGGGATGTGAGGATTTCGAGCACTTCGATTAGAACGATTACGGCTTCTGCATACTTGCCTTGGCTTAATGATGAACTGACCTATTTCCGATAAAGTGAAAGCAGTCTCGCGATGGTGTCGTAATCTTCATTGATGTTGCTTTCATTGAATATGGTTTCGATTTTAGCTTTCAACGGAGTCAATTCGATGTCTGTCCGTTACTTAATCTCCATACGCTGACGGATATAGCTCATTTTTTCGGATGGCATATAGTGGTCGTTTTATAACGAGTTCAGAAACGCAAGCATCCGCAAGTCTTTGTATTTCGGTGCTTTTCCTGTTTTCTCTACTATCGACAGGATGGCAGGTAAGCTGACGGCAAGTGATTCACGAACGCTATCGGGCATCAGCATCTTCCACTCACTGGCTTCAAAGTCCTCGTAAGTCAGTATAAGAGAGTATTTCTGCAATTTGTATTGCGTCTTACGCATCTTCTTGGTGATGTATTGGTTCGGACCTGCCTTTACAAACTCATCCACCAATTGAAGTTCGCTTTTGCTCAGTCTACACAGTACGGCAAGGGGATTGTCGAGAATCTCTTGTGCTATGCGGCGTGCCGTCTCTTCCTTTTTCAGGTTGGGACTGACATAGAGGTCGAGTTTCTTGCAGGTGTCCAGCATGTATTCTTTTGTGCGCACCATCAGCATGGCTGCCAAGCTGACGTTGGACGTGAAGCCGGTATTCTTGATGGTTATCATACGCTGTAGGTTGGTACGTTTAGAGTTTGTAAGTTTATAAGTTGACAGGGAAATCAGGCATGACAATGGTCAGGGCATTGATTTCTCGTAGTCACGATGATTCGCGACTATTTCAGTAAAGGATTTCTTTTATAGTCAATCAGAAATGAATTCTGCAAACATCCCATGCAGGGGCGTATTGCATACGCCCGAATGCGTTAACTAATCCACGTGGATGTTTTTGGGCAGGCAAACCCTGCCCCTACGAGTTAATTGGGCAAAATGAGGATATTCATTAACTTTTTAGGTTGACAGCACGAAGGCAGGCACATCTATCGGATTGGACAATACGTCAGTTTTGGACGCTTACTATTTACGGTTACAATAATTCTATAGAATCGCTGACAATTTCTTTCAAATCAGCTACTGAATAAACGGGTATAGCTGATTGGAGTTCGTATCTACATATACTTTCATCGGTCAATATTTTTCTTTTAACAAAGCATCTATACCTTTTTCATCGGCAGGAACTTTCATCCCTCCATGTACAGATAATGTTTGTATAAAGTGTTCCGCTTCGGACATGCTGACTTCTTTTGCCGGCAATTCCTGCTCTTTCAACGATTCATCCAGCCTCTTTGCCAACAACTGGCGCACTTCCCGTTTCAATGGTTTCAGCAATGTCCAAAACGCATCTGCCAACTTGTAATCATTTATGTTTATTGCGGTTGCCATGATTATCCTCCTTTTCTGCAAAAATAGGGATTCCTTTTGTCATAAGCAAACGATTCAATACAAAATCAGTTACTTATGAAAATTATATCTCTCCTTTTTTAAGGATATATACTGCATCGGCAGTTGCAGTATATATTCATCG
>ULRZ01015798.1_pt1 | contig 12421 bp, 15 predicted proteins | sample 1955861 | NCBI WGS metagenome assembly ULRZ01 (sample SAMEA4835694, study PRJEB28245) | human gut metagenome | biome: gut microbiome; material: fecal sample | place: Denmark | collected 2008 | reverse complement strand
CTGCGCCGCGGCTCGCGCCGCAATCAGGCGGTCGGCCACCTCAGGATCCATGTCGAGGAAGACGACCTTGTCGGGCACGGGCAGGCCGAGCTTGTTGAACTCGAAGTCCCAGAGCCAGTCGAGGAACGATTCGCGCTCCTCCCTGTCCGTCAGCTTGACGGCCTGATGGACCATGTTCGACGTCGTGTAGCGGTCGGCGAGGATGATCGCGCCTGCCTCGTACGCCTTCTTCCACTTCATGCGGTACGACGCGTAGCGGTCGACGGCGAAGAATGTCGAGGCCGCATAGGCATTGACATCTTCCGCATGGCCGCCGAAGTCGCCGCGCAGGTACATGCGCACGAGCATCGAGGAATCCGCCGCGTAGTCGGGGAACTCGACGCGGTGCACGCGGTAGCCCTCGCGGCAGAGGTGCTCGTAGAGCGCCTTCGTCTGCGTGGCCTTGCCTGAGCCGTCGCCAGCCTCAATGATGATGAGTTTGCCTTTTTTCTCCATGTGCGTTTCCCCCTCTGCTCACTTGACGACCTGAATACGCCCGAGCGATGCGTCGCGTGGGCCGACGACCTTGAGGCCGAGCGCCTGCATCGCCTCGATGTAGCGCAGGCTCGCCGCATCGATGACATCGCCGGGGCACAGGATCGGGATGCCTGGCGGGTAGAACATGACCTGCTCCGCCGCGATATGCCCCTCTGCCTCGGAAAAGGCCACACTGCCCTTCGGTGCAAAGAACGCCTCGCGCGGCGTCATGCCCTGCGCGGGGACGGCGGGCAGGGCCATTTGGGTGGCCTTGTCTGCCGCATGCTCCCTGCGGTGATCCTTCGCCAGCTGCCGCAACGCCTCCAGCAGGTAGTCCGCCTGCTCTTCTGTGTCTGCATACGAGAGGATGAAGAGCAGGTTGCGCGCATCGGAGAGCTCGCACTGGACCTTATACCGATGGCGCAGGATGGACTCAGCTTCGACGCCGCTGAGGCCGAGCCCCGTGACCTGCACAGTGATCTTCGTCGCATCGAGCCCTGTCGCACTAGGATAACATGTGTATTCCGGGCCAAACGACCAGAGGCCATCAATCGCGTTGATGGCACTGCGCAGCCTGCCCGCGAGGCGCACGGCCCGGCCGACCGTTTCGCGGCCATTCTCCGCCATCTGCAGTCGCGCGATGTCGAGCGACGCCAGCAGGAGCTGGTTCGGACTCGTCGACTGCAGCAGGCTCGCGGCCTCGCGCACGCGCTCGCGGTCGATGCGCACTCCGTTGACGAGCAGCATCGAAGCCTGCGTCATCGCGCCGAGTATCTTGTGGGTGCTCTGCCCCGCCATGTCGGCGCCGCAGTCGATGGCCTGCGGCGGCAGGGCCTCCGAGAAGCGCAGGTGCGGGCCGTGCGCCTCGTCGACGAGCAGCAGCATATCGTGCGCATGGACGAGCGCTGCGATGCGCGCAAGGTCAAAGGTCACGCCGTAGTACGTCGGGTAGACGCAGGCCAGTGCCTTGGCCTCAGGATGCGCTGCAATGGCCCGGGCCACTGTCTCCTCCGTCAAGCCCATCGCGATGCCGAGGCGCTCGTCGACCTCCGGCTGCAAAAAGACGGGGTGCGCGCCCGCGAGGATGATGCCGCCGATCATCGAGCGGTGCGCATTGCGCGGCACGAGCACCGCATCGCCCGGGCGCAGCGCGCCCATGAGCATCGTGTGGATAGCCCCCGTCGTACCGTTGATCATGAAGTACGCCTGATCGGCGCCGTAGAGCGTGGCCGCCATTTCCTGCGCCTCCTTGATACACATCGTCGGCTCGTGCAGGTCGTCGAGCTCCTCCATCAGCGAGACTTCCTCGCGAAGGCCTTCTTCCGTCACGAGCGCCTTCAAGAGAGGATGCGCGCCGAGCCCCTGCTTGTGGCCCGGCGTGTGATAGGCACGCGCGCCGTCCGCCGCATAGGCACGCATGGCCTCGGCAATCGGTGCCCGCAGGATATCATCCCTGTGCTGCTCCATGTCATTCTTTCCCCTTTCGATCACTTATCCACCGTCCCTGTTAAAAATGTGCATAAAAATGTGGATAACTACGCCAAAAAACGCCAAGTTATCCACAGACTGCATCCTTATCGTTATCGTTTTTTCTGTCGCCGCGCGAACAGGATGGCCAGGAAGAGGACCACCGCGCCGATGACGATAGCGATGTCATTCTTGCCGAAGAGAGCCTCCGAGCCGCTATCCTCTACCTTTGCGCAGAATGCCAGTCCGACGAGCACGACGACGAGGAGATTCGATACCTTCCTGAGTGTTGAACGGTTCATTTCTTGCCCTTGCGCTCCTTGGCACGCTCCTTCGCAGCCTTCTCCTTCGCCTTGACCTTGTCGTCGAGCTTCTTCTGCTGCTGGTACTTCGCGTAGTCGACGCCCATACTCGCCAGCTTGTGCTTGACGCTCATCATCGGATGGCGCAGGAACATGCGCTTGCTCGTCGAGTCCATGATCTTGAGGAACTCCTGCGTCTGCTTCGCGCCGAAGCACGGGCGCTCGCAGCGGTCGCAGATCGGCTTCGTGATGCCGTACGGGCAGCGGTTCATCTTCGTCATGACCGTCGCCAGGAGTGCCGTGCACTTCGGGCAGAGCTTGTCGCCCGACGTGCCGTGATGGCTGTGGCAGTAGATGCCAAACGCTTTGCGAATATTCGCCTTCTCCTTCGGGATATTATTCTTGATCTCTACCGGTTTCTTCTTCGGCAGGAAACGCGAGAAAATACTCATGTCAATCACCCTTCACTGTGGTTTCAAAAGATAAATACTACTCTATTGTAAGGTCAACGGCAAAGAAAAGCAAGGCCGCACTCACTTGAAGAGCTCGAAGAGCTGCTTGCCGATGAGCACCGTCGTCATGACGATGAAGAGCGGCCGCACATAGCCCGCGCCCTTCGAAAGCGCCACATGCGCACCGCACCAGGCACCGACGATCATCGCGAGGCCCATCGGAATGGCGTGTGCGAAATCGACGATGCCGAAGTAGCTGAAGAGGACAGCTGCCGAGATATTGCTCGCAAAGTTCAGCGCGCGCGCATTGGCCGCCGCGCCGAGGAAGTCGAAGCCGACCATCAGGAAAGCGAAGAGCAGGAAGGAGCCCGTGCCCGGACCGAAGAAGCCGTCGTAGAAGCCGAAGGTGAAGGCCACGAGACACGAGAGCGCGAGCAGCTTTGCGCTCATGCCCTGATACGTCGACTCCTTGCCCCAGTCCTTCTTGCAGATGCTGTAGATCAACACGAGGACCAGCATGACGACGACGAGCGGCCGCAAGAACTCCGACGGGATCAGGCGCACCGTCACGACGCCGACACCAGAGCCGATCAGGGAGATCGGAAAGAGCCGGCGGATGAGCCAGCCGTCGACCTTGCCGGAACGTACGAACGTCACGAAGCTCGTGAAGGCCCCCATGACGGCCGCGACCTTGTTGGTGCCGAGCACCGTGAGAGGCGGCAGCCCCGTCCACATCAATGCAGGGATCGAGATGAGCCCGCCACCGCCGACGACGGAGTCGATGAACGCCGCCATGAAACCGAAGAATACGAGGAATGCGAGTGTGTTCACATCCAATAATTCCATAAAATAACGCCCTTTCTTGCATGATATCTCTCATCATTATAGCATAAATCCGCACACAACAAGAAAAAAGAAAAGCCCCACAGCAGTGCTGCAGGACTTTCGAGTCAATCTTTATTCTTCGAATTGCGAGCCGAGTGCGCGCAGACGCGCAATCGAGCGGCGCAGTGCGAGTTCGGCGCGGTCGATATCGACGTCCTTGCCCTCAGGCGTGCCCTGATGGAAGGCGGCGATGCGGGCCTTGGCCTCCTTCGCGCGGTTGATGTCGATGTCGATTGGCTGCTCAGCAGCCGTCGCGAGGACCGTGATCTTCTCCGGCGTGACTTCCATGAAGCCGCCCGCAACCGCGATGAGCTGCTCATCGCGGTCTGCGCCGAGGCGGATGCGCATGGCATGCGGCACGAGACCCGCGACGAGCGGGGCATGGTGCGGCAGGATGCCGAGCTCACCGCCCGTCGAGCGGACGATCAGCATGCTGATGTCATTCTCGTAGACCACTTTATCCGGTGAGACAATCTCCAGCTTGATAGTCGCCATCGATTATCCCTCCTCTTCTTTGATCTTCCGTGCTTTCTCCACTGCCTCATCGATCGTGCCGACCATGTAGAAGGCATTCTCCGGCAGGTCATCGTACTTGCCCTCGAGGATCTCCTTGAAGCCGCGTACCGTCTCCTTGAGCGGCACGTACTTGCCCGGCGAACCCGTGAACACCTCTGCGACGAAGAACGGCTGCGAGAGGAAGCGCTGGATCTTGCGCGCACGCGAGACAGTCAGCTTATCCTCATCGGAGAGCTCTTCCATGCCGAGGATGGCGATGATGTCCTGGAGCTCCTTGTACTTCTGGAGCACGGCCTGGACACCGCGGGCAACTTCGTAATGCTCCTCGCCGAGGACTTCGGCGTTGAGGATGCGGCTCGTCGAATCGAGCGGATCGACGGCCGGATAGATGCCGAGCTCGGCAATCTGACGCGAGAGGACCGTCGTGGCATCGAGGTGCGTGAACGTACCAGCCGGTGCCGGGTCCGTCAGGTCATCGGCCGGGACATAGACTGCCTGGACCGACGTGATGGAACCATTCTTCGTCGAGGTGATGCGCTCCTGCAGAGCACCGATATCCGTGGACAGCGTCGGCTGATAACCGACGGCCGACGGCATGCGGCCGAGCAATGCCGAAACCTCAGAACCAGCCTGGATGAAGCGGAAGATGTTGTCGATGAAGAGCAGCACGTCCTGATGCTGGACATCGCGGAAGTACTCTGCCATCGTCAGGCCCGTCAGGGCGACGCGCATACGTGCTCCTGGCGGCTCGTTCATCTGGCCGTAGACGAGTGCCGTCTTGTCGATGACGCCCGACTCAGTCATCTCGCCCCAGAGGTCGTTGCCCTCACGGGTGCGCTCACCGACGCCGGCGAAGACGGAGTAACCGCCGTGCTCCGTCGCGATGTTGTGGATGAGCTCCATGATGAGGACCGTCTTGCCGACGCCTGCGCCGCCGAAGAGGCCCGTCTTGCCGCCCTTGGAGTACGGAGCGATGAGGTCGACGACCTTGATGCCTGTCTCGAGGACCTGCGCGCTCGTCTCCTGCTCGTCGAACTTCGGAGCCGGGCGATGGATCGGCCAGGACTCCTTGTTGCCGACAGGAGCCGGGTTGTGGTCAACCGTCTGACCGAGTACGTTGAAGACGCGGCCGAGGCACTCCGTGCCGACCGGAACCATGATCGGGTTGCCCGTGTCGACTGCTTCCATGCCGCGCGTCAGACCGTCCGTCGAGCTCATGGCGATGCAGCGCGTGACGCTGTCGCCAAGATGCTGCATGACCTCGACGACGAGGTCGATGTCAATGCTCGTCTTGCCCTTGATGGTGACGGCATTGAGGATTGCCGGCAGCTCGCCCGCCGGGAATTCAATATCTACGACAGGTCCGATGACCTGTACGACTTTACCTTTTGCCAATGGTAAACCTCCTTATATGCCCTCACTTAAGGGCTTCGGCGCCGCCGACAATCTCAGTGATCTCACGGGTAATGCCAGCCTGACGTACCTTGTTGTAATGCAGATTGAGTTTATCCATGAGGTCTTCTGCGTTGTCCGTCGCGTTGCTCATCGCGTTCATGCGCGAGGAGAGCTCGCTGGCTGCCGACTGCAGAAGCGCTGCATAAACGACCGTGAAGAGATACTGCGGCAGTATGAAACCGAGCACCGTAGCGGCATCTGGCTCATAGATGTACTCGACGTTCAGGTCGTCCTGGTCCTCTGCCTTCAGCGGGGCGAACGGGAGCAGCGCCCCCGATTTCGGCTCGCAGCTGATGGCCGAGACGAACTTCGTGTAGACCATGTCGATCTCGCGGTACTCGCCCGTCTTGTAGAGCCGGATGAGCTCGAGAGCGATGTCCCGCGCCGCCTCAGAAGACGGGTGCTCGCTGATGCCGATGAACTCCTTGATGACCTTGTGGCCGCGGGTCTTGAAGTGGCCCACGCCCTTGCGGCCGACGATGACGAAGTCCGTATCGTCCGCTTTCTCGATGAGGGCCTCTGCCGCCTTGCAGGCATTCGACGAATACGCACCTGCCAGTCCCTTGTCCGAGGTGATCAGGAAGACGAGCTTCCTGCCATCCTCGTGCTTCTCGAGCAGTGGGTGCGAGAAGTCCATGCCTGCATTCTTGGCGATGGCGTGGACGACCTCGCTGACCTTCTGTGCATAGGGACGGTTCGCGGTTGCAGCCTCTTTGGCATGGCGCAGACGGCTCGTAGCGACCATGTTCATGGCACTCGTGATCTGCTTGGTACTCTTTACGCTCTTGATGCGATGGCGAATATCCTGTAAACTAGCCAAAAAGAATCACCTCGCCTTACGCCATTTTATACGGTACAGTTTCCTTGAACTCCACGATCGCGTTCTTGAGCTCCGTCTCCAGAGCATCATCGAGTTTCTTCTGGTCAATGATCTTCTGTGCGACTTCCGGATGCTGCGTGCGCATGAACTTCAGGAAGTCCGTCTGGAACTCGACGACCTTCTCGACCGGGATATCAACAAGATAGCCCTTGGCGGCCGTGTAGATGACCATGACCTGTTCCTGGACGAGCAGCGGGCTGTACTGCGGCTGCTTCAGCGTCTCGACCATGCGGATACCGCGGTCGAGCTGTGCCTTCGTCTCCTTGTCGAGGTCCGAGGCGAACTGCGAGAACGCTGCGAGCTCGCGGTACTGCGCGAGGTCGAGGCGCAGGGTACCTGCTACCTGCTTCATGGCCTTGATCTGAGCCGAGCCGCCGACACGCGATACGGAGAGGCCGACGTTGATGGCCGGGCGGATACCAGAATAGAAGGAGTCCGTCTCGAGCATGATCTGGCCGTCCGTGATGGAGATGACGTTCGTCGGGATGTAGGCCGAGAGGTCGCCGGCCTGCGTCTCGATGATCGGCAGAGCCGTGATGGAGCCGCCGCCGAGCTCATCGTTGAGCTTCGCTGCGCGCTCGAGCAGGCGGGAATGCAAGTAGAAGACATCGCCCGGATATGCTTCACGTCCTGGCGGTCTGCGGAGCAGCAGGGACATGGCGCGGTAAGCAGCTGCGTGCTTCGTGAGGTCATCGTAGACGCAGAGGCAGGCCTTGCCCTGATACATGAAGTGCTCAGCCATAGCGACACCGGCATACGGTGCGAGGTACTGCAGCGGCGAGCTGTCAGCAGCCGTAGCAGCGACGACGATCGTGTAGTCCATGGCGCCGCGCTCTTCGAGCGTCTTGACGACGCGCGCGACCGTCGAGGCCTTCTGGCCGATGGCGACGTAGACGCAGATGCAGTTCTGGTCGTGCTGGTTGAGGATCGTGTCGATGGCGATGGCCGTCTTGCCGATGCCGCGGTCACCGATGATGAGCTCGCGCTGGCCGCGGCCGATCGGTACGAGGGCGTCGATGGCCTTGATGCCCGTCTGCAGCGGCTCCTTGACCGGCTTGCGGTCTGCGATGCCCGGTGCCGGGTACTCGACCGGACGCGTCTCCGTCGTCTCGATCTTGCCCTTGCCGTCGATTGGACGGCCGAGGGCATCGACGACGCGGCCGATCATGGCCTCACCGACAGGAACCTGCATGATGCGGCCCGTGCGCTTGACCTGCGAGCCCTCTTTGATTTTCGTCTCGCCGCCTAAGATAACGGCACCGACGTTGTCCTGCTCAAGGTTCAGGACCAGACCATAAATATCATTGCCGAAATCGAGCAGCTCGCCCGCCATAGCCTTGTCGAGGCCATGGATGTGTGCGATGCCGTCACCGATCTCGATAACGGAACCAACATCATCAACATTGAGGTCCACATCGTAATTCTTGATCTGGTCCTTGATGATGGCCGTTATTTCTTCCGGATTCATTTTCATAACTTCGCTGTCACCCCAGTTTCATCACTCGTTAGCCAGTAATTTTCTCTTCATCGTCTCGAGACGGCCAGCGACACTGCCATCGATGCGGCGGTCACCGATCTTGACGACGACGCCGCCGATAAGGGACTTGTCCTCGTGGAGGCGGAGCTCCACCTTCTTGCCCGTTATCTGTTCCAATTTGTCTGCGATGGCCTTCTGCTGCTTCTTCGAGGCAGGCGCGACCGTCGTCACGTCCGCGATCAGGATGCCCCTGGCTTCATTCGAGAGCACGCGGTACTCATCCACTATTGCCGGGAACAGCACGAAGCGGTGCTTGTCGACCAGCAGCAGCAGGAAATGGTACACGTTCTTCGAGAGCTCTTTCTTGAAGCATTTCTGCAGGAGCTCCTTCTTCTGCTTCGGATCAACCTGCGGATTGGAGAAGAACTCCATCGCCTGCGGCACGGACTCGATGCCCTCGCGCGCAGCCTTGAGTTCATCGCCATACTCCACGAGCTTTTCCTCTTCCTGCGCAATCTCGAAGATTGCCTTGGCGTATTTCCGTACAAGCTGTAAGTTTAGCATGGCAGATCACCAATCTTGTCCTTGTCGAGTTCCTTGACGAAATCCGAGATCAGCGCTTCGTTCTCGGACTTGTCCATGTTCTTAGCAACGATCTTACCGGCGGCTGCCATGGACAGCGTAATCATCTCGGTACGCAGCTGCTCGATTGCATGCTCGCGCTCGCGGTCGATCTCTGCCTTTGCGGCCTTGCGCATCTGCTCGATCTCGCGCTTCACCTCCGCGCGCTTTGCCTCGCGCTCCTCACTTGCACGCTTCTCTGCCATCAGGACGATGTTCTCCGCCTTGACATTGGCCTCTGCGAGCTTCGCCTTGTACTCAGCCAGGAGCTTGTCGGCTTCCTCGGCATCCGCATCGGCCTTGTCGAGGCTCTCCTGGATGCGATCCTGACGTGCCTTGAGCATCCGCACGACCGGCTTATAGGCAACAGCGCGAAGGAGACCAGCCAAGATCAAGAAGTTCAAGATCTGAGCGATCAATGTGGCATTGATATCTATCAATTGCTATGCCCCCCTTTTACGTTCTTCATCAAAATGGAATTATTTGATGAGCGGGTTGGCATAGAGCATGATCAGGGCAACGACCGTTGCGATGATTGCCATGGACTCGATGAGGCCGACGGAAATCAGCGTATTCGTGAAGAGCTTGCTCTGTGCTTCCGGCTGACGCGTGATACCTTCGATAAAGCGGCTCGTGACAAGACCATCACCGAGGCCAGCGCCGACTGCAGCTAAACCCATGCAAAGACCTGCACCTACGAGAGCTGCTGCGACCATGATTGCGTTTTCCATGAAAAGATCCTCCTTGATTCAACAATTAAAAACAGAATACGGAATGAACAATGCTTTTTTACACCATGCGACAGACATCACGACTCTTCTTCATCTTCCTTGACTGCATTCGCAAGGTAAGCCATCGACAGCATCGTGAAGATGAACGCCTGGACTCCGCCGACAAAGATACTGAATGCCAGCCAGATGACTGACGGGATTGGCATCCAGATCGGCATCAGCTTGAGCAGGATGATGATCAAGATCTCACCTGCCAGGATGTTGCCGAATAGACGGAACGACAGCGTGATTGGCTTGGCAATCTCTTCGATCGCGTTGATGATGACAAATACCGGCGTCGGCTTGAAGAAATGCGCGATATAATGACCGCCCTTCATGTGGACACCCAGTACGTGTACCAGTACGACGACGAGCAGCGCCAGCCCCAAGGTGGTGTTCAAGTCATTCGTCGGCGAAGACAACGTCGGGATGAGTCCCAGCCAGTTTGACGTCAGCAGGAACATGAACAGCGACATGATGAACGGCGCCAGGAACAGTCCCCGCTTGCCCATCATGGAGCTCACCTGCGTGTCGAGCCACGAGACGAGGATCTCCACCACATTCTGCCAGCCCGTCGGAATCATCTTGAGGTTCCGCGTTGCCAGCCATGAGATCAGGATGACGATCGCCATCGTGAGCCAAGTCATGCAAAGGGTCTCCCAGTTGAATGTCAACCCGGCGAAATGCACTACTTCGCGAACACCAATTTCATGCATAACCTATACCTCCCTCCTAGGTAAAACCCAAATTATTTTTTACCGAGGTTCATGTGGATCAGCAGGAACAGGGCGAGTCCATAGCAGACGAGAAAACCGAGCGCCGTGACGAGGAATACCGGTACGGAGATCGTCACCGCGACGAGCAGGACGAGGAAGAGCACGAGCATCCGGAGCACCATGCCCCAGAGCATCTGCCTCTTGCCGCCACTCTGCATGTACGTCAGGCGCCAGAGGCGCCAGGCCATGTTCCAGACAAATACCAGCGCCGCGAAATAGCCGAGGAAGAGTGCGCCGATGAGCTGCCCTTCTCCTCTCGCGAGCAGAAGGCTGCCGATCATCAGCGCCGCAAGCCCAAGGGCAATCGCGAGACGCTTCATGAAGACCGATAAAATCTGTTTCATATTCCTCCTCTGACGACGGCAGGCGCCGTCTTTGATGAATATCATGTGGATGCGAGGAAGCCAAGGTCTCCTCTTTCTTCTTCCAATTCGACATGCGTGACAAGAATCCTGCCATCTGCAAAAAGAAAGCATCGACGTTTTCTATTATCACGGACAATATCGATAAGAAGCATTTATAGTAGGATAAATCATTAGTATTGTTTACTATTGATTTATCGCAATGACTATTATATGCGATAGGCACCCAGATGGCAAGCTTTTTTTCACCAAACAAAAAAGTCTTGCGATTGCGACAATAAGATGCCTGACTTCCCTCAGACAATCCCGTTCTGCTTGAGCTGACGGAACAGGGTGTAGAAGGCGCCGGGGAAGCCGACGAGGATGCCCGTGAGCTTGCCTGCATAACCGCCGCCTAAGAGATATGTGTCCGCCAGATTCCCGAGGAACAGGCAGATGCCGACGAAGACGGCGAGGTAGATGCCGACGCCACTCAAGACAGCGAATGCCTTGATGGCCTGGCGCAGGCCCGTGCGCAGCATCTCATGTGTCGTGTCCTTGTTTTTCTCGTCCATTTAAATCCCTCTTTCCATTTTATCATGCACCTTACGGATTCGATAAAAACCGACAGGCGCATAAAAGAATTTCATTGTACTGCAAAATCAGATTTATGGTACACTTGTACCAAAAAAGCCCTCCCATAGGGAGGGCTTCTATCTTTCAGCCTTCAAAGACATCCGGCCGACCGTCTGCCAGTCCGTAGTGGTAGAGGATGGCCTGGATGATGCGCGCGGCTGCCTTGCCGTCGCCGTACGGATTGACCGATTCAGCCATGCGGCTGTACTCCGACTCGTCCGTCAAGAGCTTCTTCGCCTCTTCGTAGACGCGCTCGCGGTCCGTGCCGATGAGCTTGACCGTACCGGCATCGACTGCCTCCGGGCGCTCCGTCGTATCACGCAGCACGAGGACCGGCTTGCCGAGCGCCGGCGCCTCCTCCTGGACGCCGCCCGAATCCGTGAGGATCAGGTGCGCCTTGTGCATGAGGTTGGCAAACGGCTCGTAGTCGAGCGGATCGATGAGGTGGACCTTCGCGAGCCCGCCGAGTTCTTCGTTGACGACTTCGCGGACCTTCGGGTTCTTGTGGACGGGGAAGACGACCTCGACGTCGTCGAACTCCTCCGTCAGCTGCTTGAGCGCCTTGTAGACATGGCGCATCGGCTCGCCGAGGTTCTCGCGGCGGTGCGTCGTGACGAGGATGATGCGCTTGTTCTGGAAGTCGACGTCCTTGAGGGATTCCTCCTGGAAGTCAAAGTCATCGCGCACCGTGTGGTGCAGGGCATCGATGACTGTGTTGCCCGTGACAAAGATGGACTCGGGCGGCACATTCTCTGCGAGCAGATTGGCCTCCGACGTGCTCGTCGGCGCGAAGTTGAGGTCGGCGATGCAGCCTGTCAGTCGGCGGTTCATCTCCTCGGGGAACGGCGAGTACTTGTTGTGGGTGCGCAAGCCCGCCTCGACGTGGCCGACGGCCGTCTGATGGTAATAGGCAGCGAGTGCGCCGGCGAATGTCGTCGTCGTGTCGCCGTGGACGAGCACGATGTCCGGCTTCTCCTCCGTCAGGACCTTGTCGAGGCCCATCATGGCTCGCGTCGTGATGTCAAAAAGTGTCTGGCCGGCCGCCATGATGTTGAGATCATGGTCCGGTTTGATCTGGAAGAGATTGAGTACCTGATCGAGCATCTCGCGATGCTGTGCCGTGACGGCCACGACCGGCAGGATGGTGTCCGGATGCTTCTGGAGCTCGAGCACGATTGGTGCCATCTTGATTGCCTCCGGGCGCGTGCCGAAGACCGTCATGACCTTGATCTTCTTCTTTTCCACTGCAAGACCTCCTCTTTTCAGTGCTGGTGTGCAGAATCCTTCATATGGAAGATCCCGAGTTTCTTGGCGCCGATGAGCACGA
>ULRZ01058423.1_pt1 | contig 12538 bp, 3 predicted proteins | sample 1955861 | NCBI WGS metagenome assembly ULRZ01 (sample SAMEA4835694, study PRJEB28245) | human gut metagenome | biome: gut microbiome; material: fecal sample | place: Denmark | collected 2008 | reverse complement strand
CTCCCCAGCCGTTCCACATCACCTGATGGGCATAATACGAGTCTTTCGGGATGCGCATCGGATCGGTATCTCCGCTCCGGCGATAGTTTTCCACCCCGCGGAAATGGGTATTCGTATCCGAAAAGATGATTTTCGCACCGCCTGAGCTGACACGCCGTCCCGTCCCCGGACGCTCGCGCCAATAATCGAACCAGCGGATGACATTCTCTACAGCAAACGAATCCTGGTTGCGGTTATACACACTGGCATCGGCATGCTTCTGGGTCTTGCCCGTAGCAGCCGAATGATATGCCGTATTCCCTTCACCGTCTTTATGGAACGGATACGAATAATTGTCCCAATACTTACGCAATCCCTCGTCGCGGCAATACTCCATCGCCCACATCGGATGGTGCGCACTCTTGTTGATGTAAAGCATTTCGCCCCCGTATTCCGCATCACGGATATCCAGCATCTCGCGCGAACCGATGGCACGGCCTCCATGATAATCGTACCGGTCACGTATGGCTTTCATTTCGAGCATGTGCTCCCGGCTGATGGACTCGTTGCCGCACTCGTAGAAAAGAATGCTCGGATTGTTGCGGTTATAAATAATGGCATCACGCATCACAGCCTTGCGCTGTTCCCAACGCACGCCTGTACAGTCTTTTTCAGCGTCACCTGCCGGCATCGCCTGAATCAGCCCCACACGGTCGCACGACTCTACGTCCTGTTTCCAGGGCGTAACATGCATCCAGCGCACCAGGTTGGCATTGCCTTCCACCATCAGCCCGTTGCTATAGTCGCTCAGCCATGCCGGAACCGACATGCCCACGGCAGGCCATTCGTTGCTGGTACGCTGGGCAAAGCCTTTTAACTGAATCACCCGGTCGTTCAGCCACACCTTGCCTTCGGCAAAACGGGTCTTGCGGAATCCGGTACGCGTCACCACCTCGTCGGTTTTCTTCCCATCAATTACCAAAGCGGTCTTCACGGTATACAGATACCCGTATCCCCAACTCCAGAAGTGCAGTCCGCCCACTTCCGCCTCAGCAGACAATATTGCTGTGCCGCCTGCCGGAACCGTCTGCTCTTTACCCGAAAAACGCTTCACCAGCTTGCCGTCACGGTCCAGCAACTCTACCTCATAACCTACCGTCTGCACCTTCTTTGTCTCGTTCTTCACTTCCGACTCGGCATGCACAACGGCTTTACGCGATTGTACCCGGATATCTTCGGCATAGACATACACTCCTGTCGTTTTCAGATTGCTATAAAGCGGAATGGTCTGATAAACCTTGCCGGTCACGTGCAGCCATACGTTCTTGGGCAGACCGCCGTAGTTGGCATTGAAATTGCGGTCGCTCCACTGGTACTTCACGCCCGTAGACCGCTCCGCATAATCCCAGTCGTTGTCAATACGGGCGGCAATCACATTTTCTCCCGAATGAATATAAGGTGTCAGGTCGAATCCGAAAGCCATCACCCCGTTCTCGTGCTGTCCCACCAGCTTCCCGTTCACATACAGGTCGATGCCCTGGCGTGCCCCTTCAAACTCGATAAACACCTTCCTCCCTTTTGCCTCTGCCGGAAGGCGGAAATGCTTGCGGTACCACACGATGGTATCGGTCAAGTCTTTTATATTTACGCGGAAAGCCTCGTCTTCATTGAACGCATGGGGAAGCGTCACCTTCTCCCAATCTCCATCCGCATACTTGGGCGACTCTGCCCGTTCCATATCTCCAATCTTCAGCAGCCAGTCGCTGTTGAAATTATACTTCTTCCGTTCGCTTGCCTGTATCCCCATTGCCACGGCAAACAACACGATGCCTACAATAAAACGCTTCATTTTCATGATATCAATGTTCGGTTAAATTATGCGTCGCTAAATTAGGGATAAAATCAGTTCTGCCTATGGATTTTTGTATTTATATATAGAAATTCGTACACGGCAAATCATAACATACCGCAAAAGGCTGCATCCTTCCGGATGCAACCCTGAAAAGCAGGAAAAATATACCTATTGCGGGATGACTTCCTGCATATAAATGGCGTCCAGGCTCCACAATGCCGCATCATTGGTACTAATCGGCATGCATTCATCCAACGGAGCAGGCACTTCGGGAGGAAAGATCTTCCTTACCGTCATAGGAGGAGCAGGCGTATGTTCCAGCCTTCCCCACAAGTCTGTCCAAGCCTCAGCCGCCCGCTTGGGGTCATACAGATGCCAAGCCGCGTATGCCTGCAAACGACTGACACGGAAATGATTATATAACTTAAAGTCGCGTGCATGTTCCAGCCAAGCCTGATTGAATGCAGGAACGTCAATCATGCCTTGCATTTCGTTCATCAGTTCAAAGCCACCCATAATCGTCATCAAATGGTTGGTGTTCTTCAACGTCGGGTCTCCCTCGTAAGTAATGACACCGGTATCGGGATAGAATCCCAACGCCTTGTTTCCCGTAAACAACCCATTGGGCAACGAAGCAATGCTGTTCATACCCGTCACTATCTTATCCAAATACTTCCGGTCGCGCGTACGTTCCCACTCGGTCATCCAGTTGCCCGCGTATGCCAGCCAGTCCGGACCGATACGCAGGCGTGCCGGAGCGGAAGAAGGGAATTTGCTTCGAGGCTCAGCCAACCGCATCGGGTCGAGCGTATAAAGTTTCTGGTCTGCGTCTTTTACTTCCGTCATCAAATCGCCGCTACGTTCGTCTGTTGTCAAGTAATAATAGAAACGGTTCCACGCCGCTTGGCTGATACGCGCCTCTTTTGCCCCACATCCCCAGTGGCTGACATTGTGACGGCTTCCCAGTCCTGCATTCGGACCGATGTGATACACATCCACTTCAGCAGTATGGCGGGTCATCGCCTCAGCCATCTTCCATATATCATAACGTCCGGTACGGAGAAAATTATACCAAAGCCACATATTAGAAGCCAGTTCGGTATTGTCCCATGCAAACCCTCCTACATCATACCGCCATTCATGACGCACCGGGTCGTATGCATGCATAAAGTCGCCGTAATTCCAAAAGCCATACCATTTGTGTTGCTCTATCGCTTTTTGATAAAAACTTATATAGGCATCCAACCGGTCTTCTACCCGGCTGCGTGCCGGATTGCTACGGTCGGGCAACGACCAAATGCCAAAAGCCCGGCAAGCATGCAAATATTCAGGAGTACACAGCAAGGGAGACGCTTTAGCCAACAGGCAAGCAATATCAGCGATGCCTTTCTTTCCCGGATAAGCCGCTTTCGGAACCAAGGTCAAGGTATGCGTACGCGCAATGCCATAAGGTGTACTCATTCCTTCCTGCACATCTTCATAACTGGCATTCAAATCATGAGCGACGCTATCATAATGGCGCAAGTCCATCGCTTCCGCTTCCGGACTCCATAACCAAACAATTAGCGAAGCCTCATCCGAACGGGCTTGCCTCACCTCCAACGAAGCCGGATATGCTTGCCAAAAATCCTGCAATCCGACACCGATACCTCCACTCACATCACCTGCAAAGACAAATCCGTCGGAACGGGTTCCGGTAAACGTTCCAATCCAAGGACGGTCTGCCTCTGCCCGTTTCCGGATAGAAAACGCATTGTCCGTCAATTGAGAAAGGCGGAAATTATCCCATGCAGCCCAGTGGTCGAGCAAGTCACGGTTTTTCTCATCGAACTGCTCGTATGCAGGAATCCGTTTTCCTTCCATTTGCTGTTGCTGGAGCGTTTTGTCATCACCTAATGTCAAGACACGCCGTCCTACCAAAGGCTGTACCGGTTCACTCCATACTCCTCCTTCCGCGCAAGCGAAGGCAACGTGCCGGTTATACAATGCCTCACGCATTGGCACACGGAAGCGTACGCCTATCGAACGGATAAAATCCTTGTCTTGTTCTCCGTCGAACACAAACGAATGTACCATCCGGACCTGCTCGCTTCCGGCATAAAAATACAAGCGCAATACAAACGGAAGCCATTCACGCCCAGCAGACTGATGAACCCCTTCCAACTTCAAGGTTGCACGGACCTTTCCTGCCCGTTCTACAGACACACGTTGCAACCGGCTGGAAAAATGCGTGACATGCGATTCAGACAACCCTTCACCCGACGGTTTGTCCTGAACAGAAGCGATTAAGTCGGCAGCCCCTCCTACTTTCGTCTTACCATATAGCAAACTGTCTATGACGCAACTGCCCGAACGAGGAACATAGGCTGTTATCACTCCCGTAGAGACTTTCCAACCCGACTGCGTCTCCTCTACAGTCAAAGCGGAAAGCTCCGGACTTTCGGGGCTCTTCCGTTTCGGAACGACCTGTAAAGATGTTGTACCTCCGGGAACTACCGCCGCCATACCTGCCCACTTCACCGACCCGTCAGACCAATAAGCAGCAGTCCAGCTATCAGAAGCAATCACTTTCCCATCCGCATCCTGCAAAAGCAAAGGCATATCCGGCTGTACTTCCCCTTTACGGAAAGGCACACCGAAACTTACTCCGCAAGCCTGTGAAGGCACTTCTCCTACCCAATGCAAACACGCCGTATCCTTATCCTCCCGACAAATATACCGGAAATTAGCAATCCGCGTACGCGACAAGGTGGTGCGAAAGCCGAACCAACCTTCCCGCAAGGGATTGGGGTCGCAATAATCCACCAGCCTTTTACCATCTATGTAATATTGTACCCGGTCGCCTTTATTCACCAACTTAACGTGATACCACTTGTTAGGAACAAGCAAATGCTCTTTATCGGTATACTCCTTCAAGATGCCCGGACGTTGTGCCGCATCAGTTACCCCAGCCTGATTGCCGTCATACCTGCGGAAACGGGTCGTAGAATTGTAATTTCCTCCGTAGCCCAAATAATAAAGCTGCAGCGAGTAGCACTTCAGGAACTCCCCTTTGCGCCAGTCCATACGTTGCCAGATGTTCTTCGCTTGCGGATCGGAGGCCATCCAGAAACAGTTCAGGTCACTCAGACGGTCACCCGGCTTCCCTTCGTCCACCACACAAGCGTCGTATTCGATTACGACATTTCCACACATCTTCTCTTTCCGCCACAAGGTCAATCCTTTAGGCGAAAGGATTTCACACGTATCTCCCGAAAACGACACTTCATAATCCGGTGACTCCGATTCCACTTTCCAATACTTACCAAAATGGGCTTTATCAAGTCCCGATATACTTCCTGCGCTCTGAGCCTTTAATCCCCAAACAGCGCATATAGCCATACCAATCAATATGATACGTTTCATTTCCTACCTGATTAATGATTATTCTCCTAAATAATAAGAAGGGACAGGCGACTGGGGATACCCCATGGAACGGTGTGCGATATAGCTTCTGTAAACAGGATCCTGCATCAATGTCACACGCCGGTCACGTGCCGGGATATTCGTCGTATAAATCCGGATTTCACCATCCAGCGCCGTTACAATCTCTTCCCGCCAGTCGCCATACAAGTCAGCAATCATCAGGATATCCCCCTCAATGCCGTGGGTAAGCTCCGCACCTTTCCACTTCACAATGCTCAGCGCCTTTCCGTTCGAAGAAGAGCTGGCTCCCCAACGGTTGTCATCGCCTGCAAAAGTTTCCCTGAGCAAATCGGCATCCCACCAAGCCCAGTTCCGGCAAGAAGGCACATCCTTGTTCCGGCTCAAATACGTCCCGTCGGCAGCCAACAGATACTGGTCGGTACTTCCGCCTTTCCTGTCTTCTTTGGCGAAACATTCCAGTCCTTTATGCGATGCATCAATGTCTGCCACCATTCCGTCGCCTACATGAAACGTCTTATGCCCGATGTTCCACACCGGCTCGCCGCTGCGTGCGTCTACCATGCATACGCCTCTTCCGTTATCATGCCAAGGCTCCAGACATAAGAACACTTCCATTCCCGGACGTTCCGGATGAATGTCTGTCAGATAAACCTTATCGGGATGCCCCAGTCCGGCAGACCAGAGCAGCGTACCGTTATCGTCCAGCATACACGAGCCCAACAAGATTTCTTCCCTTCCGTCTTCATCCACATCACCGCATACCATATTGTGCGAACCCATGCTTCTGACCACCGGATTCTCCTCGTCACCGTCCCATTTCCATACCGGGTCCAACTTGTCCTTGTTCAGTTGCCACGCCTCTACCGTCATCAGCTTATACGTTCCCCTGCATGCCAAGATACAAGGAGTCTTCCCGTCCAAGAAAGCCATGCCGATCTGGTTCCGGTTCCTGCGCACCAAATTGCCATAGCGGTCATTCCGTTTGGGCCAGTCTACATGAGCGATTTCCTCTCCCGTCATGCCGTCTAATACCGTCAAATATTCATCCCCCGAATCCACTCTTCCTTTCTCATCTCTCTGCACATTGTCCGGAGCCGTTTTCAATGCCACTTCGGCTTTCCCGTCTCCATTAAAGTCATAGACTACGTAAGGCGAATACCAGATTCCCGGTTCAATGCCTTGCCCCAAATCTTTCGACCATAAAAAAGTGCCGTCACTTAAATAGGCTTCTATCTGATAAGTCTTCCCCGTCAAGTCACCCGGCATACCCGGGTCGACATTCGTTTCCGGTGTGCGGATGATGTAATCGTATGTACCGTCCCCGTTCAAATCGGCAACTCCTACCTTGCCGGCTTTGACCTGCCTGTTCAAGCGAATCGACCGGTAATTGCGCAGGGTACTGAAATCCGCCTTCACCTTTTCCGACTCCTTGCCGTCAGCAGTACACGTCACCCAATAGACCGCTTCTCCCTTCACCGGAGAGCGGTCGGTAAAGTCACAAGTAGCATCTATCGGTTTCCGGTTCAGCTTCTTGGTTTTTCCGTCAGCCGAACGGTACACATCAAAACGAGCCTGCGCATTATCCGTTTCAAGCATTCTCCAGCTCAGATAAATGCCTTTTCCGTCTGCAGCCGGAGCTACAGACAATCCCCGGTTCAGGTATTCCTTCACTTTCGATTGGGCAAACCCTTCCACCAAAGGCTTCGGTTCATGTTGGGGTTTCAAAATTTCATAATAATAATTCCGTTCTCTTGGATCTTGCGCAAAGGCTGTACCCGTAACGACCAGCCCGGCAAGCAATGCAGAAAAGAAAAGTTGTGTTTTCATGATTTTATTGAATGAGTTAAAAAATTGGTTCCAAATGATGGGCGAAAGTAAGCATAAAACAAATGGAAAGACATAGAAATTTATACAAAAGAATAGATTTTTATACACAAAAGAGGCGGAGACCGCTTCGTTGACTCCGCCTCTTTCATTTTATAAGCGTTTTATGTTAATAGCCATAATTCTGATAAGCAGCTTTTGCTCCTGCATCTAACAAAACATTATTTTCATCCGTCAACATATCCAAGAATGATTGCGGGAAAGGCTTCAACGTCATATAATTCTGAAAACCACCTTTAGGTTGTCCAGTCTGTCCGTCTGTACCATTCACGTTATCTGCCACATCCCATGTTCCTGTTGCATACGTTGTATTGGAAGTATTGGCACCCATTTGATTATGCCATTGGATTCTGGCTGCCTGTACACCCGCATGATGAACAACTTCATAATAGATTTCTTCTTGATTGAATTCACGTGCATATTCATTATAAATAAATTCCAAGAAACGCTTTGCATCCGTATCAGCTGAAGGACAATAATTTTCAGCTTTGGATTTTTCAGAAGAGCCATCCCAATAACTTGCATCTACTTTAATAGTTTCATAACAATCATTTGCCACTGAATATGGCCATTGTTGTTCAGATTGTGCCAATTCATCATGTCCTGGATACAACCGCGCAATTACTTCTGCACGGTTTTCTCCTGGCTTGAAAGCAGCACGCTCACGCAAAGCATTTATATCATTTATAGCCGATGCATAATCACCTTTACGTCCATACGCCTCAGCACGGACCAAATACATTTCAGCAGAACGCATAATGGGAACATCACGACCACCATAAGCAGTATTTTTACCGGAACGGTTTGGATCATCATATTTTTTCGAAACAGGAACGCCTGTATTAGAGCTTCGTTCAAGTCCGTAAAAATTAGCTGCGTTTTTAAACGTATAAGTCGTATTTGTAGCAATGACTTCGGGACGATAATAGTATTTGCTTCCGTCTTTCATCCATCGAGCATACAATAAGAAAGGTTGCGCTTCTGCTTCTTCAACCGTAATGGCTGTTTCTTTCGTATTTTCAAGAATGGCATAAGCCAAATCTCCTGTTCCCATCTTGTGTTCTCCGGCAACAGCCGTACGTCCACCCCATGACTCGCGTGTATAAGTAGGCAATATATTCGCATTAAAATAGCTTGCCTGATCATCTGTCCATACATAAGTCACATTATTTGCATCATTATATGCATAATAATCTGAATTAGGACCGGGTGTAGACGCACCGGTTGTATTCAAAGCTGTTTTAAATTCCAACCAAAAAGACTTCTGAAAACGGGAGTCATTTACCTTATCCGTAAAAACATCCAGACCAAAATCGTTATTATGGAAATAGAAGTTCGGTTTTGTCGGGTATTCCCAGCAATAATCAGGGATACCATATTTTTCATTGATTACATTTCCTGTAAATACACACAACACACGCACTCCGTAACGATAGTCATCACCACTTTCCGAGAATATGGCGTTCAATACATTTTCGCTCGTTTTTTCGTTGGAAAAATCTCCCAAATCGTGACGGAACAATTCATTGTAATCTGCCGCCAGCGGATGAGCGTTGATTACCATACTTGCATAATAAATGCACGAATCCAAATCAGCAGTACCTTTCCCCTTATATAACATTCCTAAATAAGACTGAGGGTTTGAATTATCAATCGTACCATCTGAATTCCGTCCATACTCTGTAGTTCCGTATTGCTCACCTTGCACACGGTTCAAATACATTTTTGCCAGCAAATGAGCGGCTGCATACTTCGTAGCACGTCCGTATTCAGAATCGCCATAAGATTCGGGTAAATGTTCTACCGCATAACGCAAATCACTAATCAGTTCACGATACATTACTTCTGCCGGAGTACGGGCATAATTATAGTTTGCAGGGAGTGAAGTGCTACTAGACGTAGAAAAATAAACATCTCCAAAAATCGTATTCAACCCATAATAACAATAAGCCCGATTGAATAATGCTTCCGACAAGCGTTGTGCTGCATATTCCGAATCTGAAGCATATTTCCCTTTCGCGTTTCCGCTGCGAATAGCAGTAATCGCCTTGTTACAATTATCAATAATCGGATAATTGTTAATCAAGAATCCGTCTTGTTGTTTCGACTGGAATCCCATATATTCATTGGCAACCGTACCAATCATTCCTGTAGACGACCATTTAGAAGTGGAAAAATTATTCAGGTCATTCTCTCCACTTGTTCTACAGCAATCATGTCCGGTTTCAAACATATAGATACCTTCACGGTATCCCCATTTCACACGTTCCGCATTATAAGTACCGACAATCAATTGGTCCAAACCCTGTTCGGTCTCCAAATAGTCTTGAGTAATGGTAGCCACCATTTTTTCTTCCAAGAATTTGTCTGTACAGCTCATAGCTGTTGCAGCCAGAGCACCAATACACATATATGTTCTTATTTTTTTCATAACAAATAAATTAAGCGTTATTAGAAGCTGACTCTTAAACCTAATACATAGCTACGGGTAATACAAGTATTGTTGGTTTGTCCACCAATATGATTAGCTTCATTCCAACCAGTTATATCATCGGGGTTAATACCGGCTTTTACCAATTCACCGCCCCATAAGAATGGGTTAAGCACCTGTCCGTAAACAGTAGCGCTGCTTGCTCCTAACTTTTTCAAGAACTTTTGCGGCAAAGTATAAGAAAGCGCAATGTTTTTAACCAATACCATATTTCCCTTTGTATAGTTACGGACATAATCATAAGTTGTCGTACGAGTTGCCGTTGTAGGCTGGGCAAATTTAGCACCCGTATTCGTTTCTGACCACGTATCGTTTTCTATACGGCGTCCAATCGTCTGTGTCAGACCATAATAAGTATTACCAAAACGGAAATAAGTAAAGAAACTCAAATTCCAATTTTTATAAGTAAATGAGTTGTTCAAACCTCCCGACCATTTAGGCGATTTATTGTAGAACACCTTATCATCATCAGCAAATGTACCGAATCCGTTATCCATATAAGTGACTTTCTCTCCAGAATCCAATGTAACGGTCTTTGAACCTTCTGTACCTTCCGGAACTTCCACTAACGGTTGATCGACAATTTTATATTGCCCCGGTAAAAACGTCAAATTTCCAATTGCTGAATACAATTCCATCAAACGGTTATCTTCAGGTGTATCCTGCCAAATACGGTCATATTTATAATCCCAGAACACATTAATCGGCTCACCCACTTTCCAAGGTCCATTCGAGTCAAAATCTACATCATTCGCCAATTCTACAATTTTTTCTTTATTCAATGAGAAAGTCCAATCTGTCTGCCAAGTAAAATCTTTTGTTTTCACATTCACTGTAGAAAGAGATACTTCCACACCTTTATTCTGGGTTTTGCCCACATTGCTAAGGATTTGTCCATAACCCGTAATAACAGGAAGTGTCTTATTCATCAGCAAATCAGACGTTTTAGCTACATAATATTCTACACTACCGCTAATCCGGTTATTCAATACAGAAAAATCCAATCCGACATTCAACGAAGCTGTTTTCTCCCAACCCAATTCAAAATTAGGCATAACATTCGTTTTAGTTCCTGTTGTATTCTGAGTAATATTACCTACACCAAAAGGAATATTAGCATAAGTAGATGTCACAGACCCAGCAGTCTGATAAGGAGAAACAGCCGAGTTACCTGTTACACCATATCCAACACGCAATTTCAACTGATTAATCCAACTTATCTTTTTAATGAATTCTTCCTGTTCCATACGCCATGCCACAGCTGCAGAAGGGAAAAAATCCCATTTGTTACCCTCGGCAAGCATAGAAGCACCATCATATCGTCCGGTTAATGTTATCAAATATTTATCCATTAAACCATAATTGATACGTGCCATATAAGATGCACGTGACCATGTCGTATAGCTTGATCCCGGTGCATACTTCGAATTATTGGATTGACCGATATTATACCACAAAGAAGTAGGATATACGACTTCATATCCACGTACGAAAAGACCTTCTGAACGGCTACGTTCTGCCGATTGCAACAAGGTTACATTCAATGAATGAATATCCTTAAATGTCTTGTTAATATAAATCAAGTTCTCCAAAGCCCATGAAAGGTTTTGCGAATGATTGTTATTAGCTGCTCCAGGAGCTGTTGAGTCAAATCCATAAGGATTAGAGAAGTTTTCTCCATAAAAACTTCCTTCACGTGAATTGCGGTATTGCGCACCCAGATTAGTACGCCATTTCAACCATGGAAGAAGAGTCACTTCTGCATAAGAAGACAAGTTTACACCATAATAACGGTACTCATTTTGGGCAGCATCCATATTACGTACAATATTGTGTTCAGCATCCCCGTCAGAAGTTATCAAAACAGAACCGTCCGCATTATAAGCAGGAGTCCACGGCATCAGATTCATAGCCAAGCCATAAGAGTCTTTTGCCACGGTATTCGAAAAGTTACTTACAATACCATAATTTTTGATTGAGGTATTCGCATTCAGGCTCATCCCCACCTTCAACCATTTTGTCGGTTTGATTTCACCATTAATGTTAGCTGTATAACGCTTATAGTCTTGGTCTTTCATCGGAGATTCTTGTCCTAAATAACCCAAAGAAAAATACAAGGTAGCAGTTTCCGTTCCGGCAGACAATGATATTTGATGCGTATGCGTCACACCTGTACGCGTAGCTAAACCGCCCCAATCTGTCGTAGGCAGCTTCGATGCATCATAAACCGGCACCATATCCGCATATCCCATGGCTTTTTCCGCTTCAGTTGCAGCACGAAGCACAGGAGTTCCATCCGGATTTAACTGATAAGCTTGTGAGACAGCCGCATCCATGTAAGACTGAGTACCCAACCACATAGCACGGTCGCGATTAGGATCTGGAGCGGTACCATATGCACCATTATAAGTGCCTCCATTAATGGCTGACGCACGGTTGTAATCCAATAACTGACCAGCATTCATATAGTCAGTAGTCGAATTTAACCGGCTAAAAGCAACAGATCCATCATAACTAATGGTAGTACGTCCAACCTTACCTTTTTTAGTGGTTACCAAAACAACACCGTTTGCACCACGAGAACCGTAAATCGCTGTAGCTGATGCGTCTTTTAGGATTTCCATAGACTCGATGTCGCTCGGATTGATATCCGCAATTGATCCTGCAGTCATCGGAATACCATCAATAACATACAAAGGCTCGTTGTCTGCCATAATTGAACGATTACCACGAATTCTGACTTCACCCAATTCACCCGGACGGTTGTTTGAAGTAATGTCCACACCCGTTACCTTACCTTGCATAGCCTGCAAAGCATTCTGAACCGGACGGTCTTCGATAGTTTTGCTTGTTATACGAGACATCGCACCGGTCACGTCCGATTTCTTCTGAACGCCGTAACCTAC
>ULRZ01053733.1_pt1 | contig 12539 bp, 9 predicted proteins | sample 1955861 | NCBI WGS metagenome assembly ULRZ01 (sample SAMEA4835694, study PRJEB28245) | human gut metagenome | biome: gut microbiome; material: fecal sample | place: Denmark | collected 2008 | reverse complement strand
GTGAAACTGACAGCATTAAGCTTCTGCATTATTCATTGGAAGTCTTTCCTGTCCACGCATCATAATAAGCGGTGTGCCCTTCTTCTCGATGTAATCTGCTGTTATTGTGACACTTCCGATATTATCATCTTTAGGAATTTCATACATTATATCAAGCATATATTCTTCTATTATAGACCTTAATGCTCTTGCTCCTGTATCTTTTTCCATAGCTTTCTTTGCAATCTGTCTTAAAGCATCATCATCAAATTCAAGCTTAACCTCATCAAGTTCTAATAACTTCTGATACTGCTTAAGTATTGCATTCTTAGGCTCTTTCATAATCTTAACAAGCATATCCTCTGTAAGACCCTCTAAAGAGAATACTATAGGAAGTCGTCCTAAGAATTCAGGAATCATACCAAATTCCCTTAAATCCTCTAATTCAACCTTTGATAATATATTCTTGTCATTATCATATTTATCTTTAAGGTCTGAGTTAAAACCTATTGATGACTGCTTATTAAGTCTTGCCTTTATTATATTCTCAAGGTCTGGAAATGCACCACCGCATATAAATAATATGTTGCGTGTGTTAACTGTAACCTGCGGAACCATAGCATTTTTGCTTGTAGCACCTACTGGAACTTCTATATCACTTCCCTCAAGAAGCTTTAACATTCCCTGCTGTACAGATTCACCGCTTACATCACGGCTTCTTGTTTCTTTCTTCTTGGCAATCTTATCTATCTCATCAATAAATATAATGCCTCTTTCTGCCTTCTCCACGTCATTATCTGCTGCCTGTAAAAGCTTTGATACAACGCTCTCTATATCATCACCTATATAGCCAGCTTCGGTAAGTGAAGTAGCATCTGTAATTGCAAGAGGTACTTTTAAAAGTCTTGCCAGTGTCTTTACAAGATAAGTCTTTCCGCTTCCTGTAGGTCCTATCATAAGCATATTAGACTTTTCAATCTCAATATCGTCCATAGTTCCTGTGGCAACTCTCTTATAATGATTGTATACAGCAACTGACATAACCTTCTTGGCATAGTCCTGACCTATTACATATTCATCTAACATTGCCTTTATCTGATGAGGTGCTGGAAGATTAGCCAAATCAAGTGTATCGTCCTTTTCCTTATCTGCAGGCTTGTTATTATCTTCTTTCTTTTTCTTGACTTTCTGCCTGTTGGAAATGTCATTACCCATCATATTAAAGCCTCCGAACATTCCCATATTAGGCATATTATTCATAAGGTCATCATAATTGATATCACTGTTATTAATTGTATCAAAGGTCTTCTGCATACAATCTGCACATACACATAAACCACCTGGAATATTAATCATTTTACCAGCCTTAGACTCTGACCTTCTGCATATATAACACACCTTTTCGTATTCATCTGTGTTAGCAGTTGTATTGTTCTCATTATTATTATCGTTGTTACTCATTTAATCCTCAATTCTGTGTTACGAGGCTTATTAGTTCTTCTTTCCTAATGTAACCTCCACACTCTTTAGTACATATTCACTACCTTCAAGATGATAGTAGTCAACCTTTACTGTCTCTCCTGCTGAATAATACTGCAGAAGTGACTGTAAGCCTGACATTGTTGATATTGACTGGTCATCAAAACCGACAATTATATCGTAAGCTGAAAGTCCTGCCTTCTCTGCTGCTGAGCCAGATGCTACTGTACGAACCATTATACCCTGTGGGTAACCATACATAGAAGCATATGTGCTTGTTATATCTATAGCAGCAATACCAAGATATCCAGCATTATCTGAATCTACCTTCTGTCTTGTCTGCTTGCTCATAAGTGAGCTTATAAGTTCCTTAACATTAGATACAGGTATTGAATATGCCATACCCTCAACACCATCTGATGATGTCTTAGCAAAGTTAATAGCAATTACCTTGCCGCTTGCATTAAGAAGTGCTCCACCACTATTACCTGAGTTAATAGCTGCGTTAGTCATTATAAGTCCTGAAAATGTAACATTGTTAACTGTTATTGATCTGTCAAGGGCACTTATAATACCATTAGTAACTGACTGTCCTTCTCCAAGTGCATTACCAATTGCCACTACCTGCTGGCCTACTGCAATTGTATCAGAATCTGCAAGTTCTGCAATAGCTATTTTACTTATTGTGTCAGACGGAATATCTGATAATGATACAGCAACTACTGCTATATCCTGATCTGACTTAGAACCCTTTACCGTTGCACTTACTGACTGGTCATCCACAAATACACATTTTAAGTTGGATACATTATCTACAACATGTGCATTAGTTACAATAAGAAGCTCTGTATCATTCTTACCAACAATAATACCAGTTCCACTTGTTGAAGCCTCGTACTGCTGCTGTCCCCAGCCATACATTGAAGATGAACTGCTTACTGTAGTTGTACCATTAAGGGCAACCATAGCCGGAAGTGCTGCCTGTGCCACACTTTCTACATTCATTGATGAATATTGTGAAAGATTAGTATCTCCATTAGCATTAATATCATCGCTTGTAACTTTATCAATATTGCTTGTCACAGTTGAAATTGTATAGTTCTTAGTATCATTACCACCTAAATATTTCTTCTCAATATGATAAGTTCCATACATTGCTGAACCAGCTACAACACCAAATACCACTGCTGCAAGCACACCACTTATATACTTCTTAGCCGTGGAATTCTTAGAAAACCAATTGTTAAATGACTTCTTTCTTGCTTCCTTCTTAGCCTGCTTAGCCGCTCTCTGTGCATTCCTATAAGAATTATTCTGATCACTGCCTATATTATTATTAACATATGAATATCTATAGGTTGAATTACTGTTATCTGATGCATTATGAAAGCCTGTATTAGCACCATTATTATATGCTGTGTTATTATATCCGGCATTAGTTCCTGTGCTATTGTATGATGTATTAGCACCATACTGTGAATTATTCATACCACCCTGATTATATCCATAACCATTATAGCCATAATTATTACTTCCGTTAGAATACTGGTTCTGTCCATTATTCATACCAGCACCACCTGCACTGTTCTGATTATAACCTGTGTTATGGCTGTATGTTGTATATCCAGTTGTTCCTGTACTCTGATTATTATCAGGCTCTACATTCTCATAATTCCTAGAATTATTATCAGAATTATTGTTCATATAATCGTTATCTTCATTATTATACATATCCAAACACTCCTTACTTATGTCATTTCAACGAAAAAATGAACACATTTCGTTGTTGATACTGTTAGTATATTCACGAAATGTGTTCATATTGTGTATTACTTGTTAAGAAAATCTGAACTTATATAATTATGCTATGTAAAACATATCCATCAAATAATACTTACTGATTACTGCCCAACAAGCTCCATAACAGCTTTCTTTAAAGCTTCTTCTTTAGCTGCTGCATCTTCTATGCTGCTGCCCTTAACGCCCATATAGAACTTAATCTTAGGCTCTGTACCAGATGGTCTTGCACAGCACCATGCATTATCTGATAAATCATAATAAAGTACATTAGAGTTAGGAAGTCCTGTGCTATGCTTATCGCCTGTAACCATATTGACACATTCGTCCTTCTTATAATCTCTTGCTTCAAGAACTGTCCAGTTACCAATCTTAGATGGTGTATTATTTCTAAGGTCATCCATCATCTTAGCAATCTTTCCAGCACCCTCAGCACCCTTCATTGTGATAGCAACCTGTCCTTCTTTATAGTAGCCATACTTCTCATAGATGTTAATCATCTGATCCCATAAAGTAAGACCTTTATTCTTATAGTAAGCTGCTGCTTCACAAAGTGCCATAACTGCAACGATAGCATCCTTATCTCTTGCGTGTGTTCCTACAAGACAGCCATAGCTTTCCTCAAAACCAAATTCATATTCATATGTACCCTGCTGTTCAAAGAACTTAATCTGCTCACCGATGAACTTAAAGCCTGTAAGAACTTCAATAAGCTTAAGGTTATATTCCTTAGCAATGCTGTCAGCCATATTAGTTGAAACTATTGTCTTAACAAATGCTCCGTTCTTATGAAGAAGTCCCTTTTCCTGTCTTTGTGAAAGGATATATTCTGCAATAAGCATAGCAGACATATTACCTGTAAATGACTGGTATTCACCTGTCTTAGTATCCTTAGAATATACACCAAGTCTGTCAGCATCCGGATCTGTTGCAAGAACGATATCTGCATCAACTTCCTTAGCAAGCTTTAATGCTAATGTGAATGCCTTAGGATCTTCTGGGTTAGGATATTCAAGCGTTGTAAAATCTGGGTCTGGCTTTTCCTGTTCTGGAACAACATATACGTGCTTAAAGCCTAATTCCTTAAGAACTCTTCTTACTGGAATATTACCTGTACCATGGAATGGTGTGTATACAATCTTAATATCATCCGCTACTTTCTTAATGATATCTCCATTAATACTCATCTTCTTTAATGCGGCCATATATCTGTCATCCATATCGTATCCGATCACATTGTAAAGACCGCAAGCCTTAGCTTCATCTTTATCCATAGTCTTAACTGTATTGTAATCTGTTACAGCCTTAACTTCTGATATAATCTGTGAATCCTTAGGTGCTGTAATCTGTGCACCATCTTCCCAGTACACCTTATATCCGTTGTATTCTGGTGGGTTGTGGCTTGCTGTTACTACAATACCAGCTATGCAGTTAAGGTCTCTTAATGCAAATGATAATTCTGGTGTTGGACGAAGTGAAGGGAATATATATGCCTTAATTCCGTTAGCATTAAGACAAAGTGCTGCTTCATCAGCAAATTCAGGTGACATTCTTCTTGAGTCAAATGCAATAGCTACACCTCTGTCTGCTGCACCTTCCTTAATAATAAAGTTAGCAAGTCCCTGTGTTGCCTTTCTTACAGTGTAAATGTTCATTCTATTAGTACCATTGCCAATTACACCTCTTAAGCCTCCTGTTCCGAATTCAAGATCTTTGTAAAATCTGTCTTCAATCTCCTTCTCATCATTAGCGATCGACTTAAGTTCATCTCTTGTTGCTTCATCAAAATACATATTGTCACACCAAGACTTATAAACTTCCATATAACCCATACTCTGTACCTCTTTCCTTGTTATTTAATAATGTCGGGGAAAATGGTATTTTTCCCTGACTGATGTACACGTATTGCTACATCATTTTATTTAATTATAATTCAATCCGTAGATTAAATCAATCTTTAAGAGCTTCTTTAAACTTTTCTGATACTGTCTTTAACGCTTCTTCTTCATCGCTTCCATCAGCTATTAAAGTTATCTCATCTCCACATTTAACACCTGATGCAAGTATTGATATTACACTCTTTGCATTGGCTGTCTTACCCTCTGCATATTCAAATGATATATTAGAATCAAATTTAATTGCCGCATCACACATAGCACCCGCTGGACGAAGATGTATTCCAAGCTGGCTTGTGACAATTATATTCTCCTTTACCATTATAATCCCTCCTTAAATGGCAGTTCTTAACAAATTACCTTGTCGCCGATGTAGTGCTTTCTGTCGCTTTGGTACTCTCTGTAGTTGTTTCCTGCTGTATTGCCGTTATTGTAACATTAACAGTAACATTACCTACTACAGTTATTCCATCAGGCAGTGATAACGCCACTGTGACATTATGAGTTCCTGCCCCAAGATTCTTAAGGTCAATGCCTGCCTTTACATCTGATGCACTGACAGCCGATAACACATTATCATTACCTGTTACAGTAAATGTAATACCCTGCATTACCTGTGCATTAAACCCTGTCTGTATATTATTAAGTGTTATCTCTGAAGCTGAAAGACTTATCTGCTTTGTAGCCTTCTGTGCTATCTTAACTGTAACAGTAAGACTGCTGTCAGATACAAATTTAATTCCTGATGGAACATAATCTGATAATCTGAAAGTATATGTCTTATCAGCACTCAATCCATCAGCATTAATATTCTGCGATGGAATTGTTATTGTATCTACTTTACCCAGCAAATCATCTGAACCTGTTATAACCGCAGATGCCTGGCTTAATATTGTATCTGTTATAATATATCCGTCTGACGGCGTTCCACTTGTCTTTGCTGTTATTGACACCGTCTTCATTCTTGCTATATCAACATTGATATCTGCTTTAGTACATGACAGTTCAAGTGCATCATTTACTATTTCATTACCATCTTCATCTAACATCTTAACATCTGCACTTGTGCTTATATCTTCCTTAGCACCTGATACATCTACATTTACTGATAATGCTGCTACACTCTCAAGTAAAGATGTAGGACCTGTAACTTTGATATATGTTGGTGATGAACTTGTCGAAGCAACCGTATATCCTGAAGCTGTAGAACCTGTCGTGTTAACATCTAATGACAAAGTCTTGGTATCCCTGTTCTCTATGCTTAGCTTAAGTGCTGATGTTCTTGGAACAGCCTCTACATTATTAAGAACCTGTCCATCTTTAATTACCTGAACCTGTATATCTACATAATCTGTAAATGCAGTAACCTTACTCAAATCTGCGGTTGCACTTATATCACTTGTCTTAAGGTCTGTTACGACACTCTTTGGACCACTTACTGTAACTGAAATCTTGCCGCCATCAACAACTTCATAACTGTAATCTTTGTCTGTAAGGCTCTGTGTATTAATAAGCTGTACAGTTATATTACTGAATGTATAACTCGTGTTAGGGTCATATATATTAACAATAACTGTCCATAGAACAACTGCAAATACAGCGGATAATAACTTCAGGCTGAAATTCTTAAATATCTTCTCTTTCATGCTTCAACCTGCCTCTCCATATCCTGAAAGACTTAACATCTATATTCTTTCTACGGATATATTCCAGTTTATTCTTTAAAGAATCTGCATCAATATCGTGTATTAATTCACCACCAAAAGCTACGGAAACCTTACCCGTTTCCTCTGATACAATAATTGTCATACTGTCTGTAGCTTCGCTTATTCCGACTCCGGCACGGTGTCTTGTTCCTAAAGCCTTGCTAAGATTAACATTATCTGTAAGTGGAAGATAACAGGTAGCTGCAACAACCCTGTTACCCCTAACTATAACTGCACCATCGTGAAGCGGTGTATTATGCTCAAATATATTAATAAGAAGCTGGCTTGTGACAATACCATCTACAGGTATTCCTGTCTTTATATACTCTTCCAGAAGCATATCCTGTTCTATAACTATCAATGCACCTGTCCTTACCGCTCCCATCCTGTAGCACGCATCAACAATTTCGTCAGCTGTCTTAACACTAAAACGCTCATCTTTATTGCTGTTATCACCAAAATTCAGGAAATTAAGAACAAATTTCTTCCTTCCTAACTGCTCTAACGCCCTTCTTAATTCAGGCTGGAATATAATAACAAGTGCTATAATTCCAACACTTATCGTCTTTCCTGCTATCCACAATATAGTCTTTAAGTTAAGCAGATATGCAACTACCGCGAATAAACCTACTACTATAATTCCTTTAAGCAAAGCCCACGCTTTAGTATTCATTATCCATAACAGAATATTATAAAGAACAACCGCAATAATAATTATCTCTATAATATCTGTCCATGTAATCCTTGGTATATATAATCTTGAAAAATAATTCTGCAACAGATTACCTGATGTAGTCACATTCTCACCACCCTTTTAATTTCTATATGATAAACATACTATTATTTATCAAAAAATATCATATCTTCGTCTTCTTCTGTGGCAGCAGTTGTTGATTTAGCCTGTCTTACATCACTTATATCTGAGGCTTTTCTGGTCTTTCTTGCATTAATCTGCTTAACCTTTACATCCTCACCTGCTACATTAATCTTAGGCACAGCCTTTACATAATAATAGTATTCGTCATCTTCATACTGTACATACTCTGTTCTTCTGAAATCAACTGCAAAGAACATAACATTACAGATATAACCTGCAAGTGCACCTAATATAACTCCGATTACAATAAGAACTATATTAAATTCAGTCTTAAATACAATCTCGCATACAACAAGAATTATGAACTGTAATACACTTCCTATTCCTATAGCGTAACCCCATGCATAGTCAATCTTAAGTCTTCTTATTATGTATACAACAATTACTGTAACTGCAAGTGCTGCAATTAACACTATCATCTGCTTGTCCTTAACAAGACTTTCTATTAAATAAGAAACCTGTAACATACTCTCTGTTAAAGATTTGTTAGTAACTGCTGCTTCGTAAGCACTGGCTGTATTAATTATATAATAAATTATTACACCAAAGCTTACAGGTATTGCCGCAAGAAATGATGAGCATAAACCTACAGCAACCGGTATAACATAAGGTATCTTAAAACCACACATAATTACTGTTAATATTAGCAGATATCCAAGCTTTGGTGTAAATCTGAAATATAACAGATACATAAGAAGCACTACGCACAATGCAATAAGTGCAAATTCTACTGATATTGCATACAAGTGTGCAATCATAAATATCGAAAGCATTACTATTGTAAAGCCATTAGGCAGAAATGCACATATAACCGATACTAATACTGCTATTATAGGACTATTAAGCTTATCCATATAGCCGATAGAGGCATTAAGCATAAGAAATGAAACCAATGCTGCTATAAACTTAGCCACCGGTACAATATATATATCATATTTGTTGTAAAATCTTTTAAAATTCTCTTTGAGTTCTAATAAAACCGCCATTATATCCTCCATATTTACTTTCTTTTCTTCTGGCTGTTATAAAATCTTTCAAGCTTATTAAGTCTTGAAAAATATTTCTTAAGACCTTTTCTTGAACGTTCATACTGGACATTATATACAACAGCTGCTATTACTGTAAATATAACTAACATTCCTATATAGTATATTGCCACTCTCCTGCCAAATGCAAGATAGTCCATTGAATTAATATTCTCAACAAGTCCCTCTGCATTGCATAATACATACATAATTGCAACTATCATAAATGCAAATGTTGTAGTTATTAATGTCTTTAAAATACCGAAAGCAATGAAATCACCTTTGAAATATTTCGCTGTACGAAGCATTTTCCTGCCCTCGTTCTTTTCATATATAGCCATCTTAGTCATCATCTTAACTTTATTCTCATTAAGCACAACTTTCACCTCATTATTCATTTCATAAATATGCTATTGGTTATATAACAGCATTTTATTAAATATAGCATATTTGACATTAATTGTATATTACAATTTGCGAATGTCCTCCGCCTGCTGCTGTTACAATTCTTACTTTTCTTCCCTCAGCAGTAAATGTTCTGTCACTTGAAGCAGAAAGATAATTGCTCCATACCTGACTATATTCTGATGGGAGAAGCTCACTTAATACACTATTAATCTTGCTGTCAAAACCACCGCTTCTCTGCTTGATATATATAATAGAAACTTCTGGCTGTATTATTATTTCTCCATAATAAGTATCATTTTCTGTATATATGTATACATTAGAATATTCTCTTGTAAATCCCTGATTACCAAGTATGTCTGGCAGATCTGTACTCTTCATTCCGTCACTGTTTCCAGTTGATGAACTGCTGCTTCCTGTGTTAGTGCTATTGGTATTCGATGAATTAGAGCCTGAATTGTTAGAGGTATTGCCTGAATTATTGTTATAAGACCCATCTGAATTATTAGATGAATCATCTGCAATATAGCCTCCGTCAGAACTACCATTATCTGTACCACTGCTGTTACCATCATCATAGCTTCCTGCCTCACTGTTATATGAGTAGCCCGTTCTGCCTGATGTGCCACTATTAGAAGTCCCTGATGAGCTGCTGTTAGATGAATTAGAACCCGTAATGCTTCCATTACCTGTGTATACAACATATCCATTGGCTGAACCTGCTGATACACTCTTTATTCCCTCAATAGCTACGGCATCTGACACATCTCCTACTGTCGCTGTAAGTGCCGCAACACCTACATTATTAACAGTTACAACACCATCTGAATCAACCTTCATAATATCCTCATTACTGCTTGACCACACAAGTGCCTTATCAGTATTCTCCGGCTCTACAACTGCAGCTGCTTTAAATGTTGTGCCGACAACAACAGCTGTATCATCCATTAATATCTCAACCTTAGTAAGTGACCTGTCAGCTACACTGTTGTTAGATGAATTATTCTGTGGTTTCAAATTCTTCTCTGTCAATGTCATTCCAACAGTATTATCCCCACTTTTCTTATTATTAGAACTTACAGCTCCTGCTATAATAACTGAAAAAAGAGCAATTACAGCTATTACAATAAGTACAATTGCAATTGGGGACAGCTTAGTTGTTGTATTTGCTGTGCCTTTTGAATTATTATCCTTTTCGTTGTGCATCTTTATCTCCATTCTTAAACTATCTCATCAGGAAGCTTCCATTGCTCTGCCTGATACTTATAATCTTCTGCCATCTGTCTGAACTGTGCTATCTGTTCTATATCTTCTGATGTTTCTGAAAGCTTGTCATAACATCTGCTAAGAGCATACAAAGGCTTATTACCTCCGCTTGTAATATCTAACATGCTTGAAGTTTCATATATTGCATTATAATACCACATTGCCGCTTCTGCATAGTCATTTATATCATAATAATAATTACCAAGTTCATAACATATCTCTGAGCTTGGATTATCAGCAACACACCTTAAAGCAAGCTTAAAGAATTCTCCCATATCACCTGCTATGCGGTATATTTTAACAAGTACGCAGTTCACTTCCTGTCGAATGTCGTCACTTCTGTTCTCATTAATAAGAATATCGGCAAATATATCTTTAAAATCCATAAAATCTTTATCTGAACCAGAAATATAAAGCTCCTTGCATAACATAGTTATAACATAGTCCTCCAACTGTGTTCCCCTGGCAAATGCTTTAATATATGTAGAGAAATCCCTCCTGCTGTGGTCTGATACTGGTCTGTGCAGTATCTCTATATCACTGTCATATACCACAGGTGTAAGCCTTACTGTTTCATGAATTGGTGATGTCCATACGAAAGGCCTTAACCTCTTAAAAAGCTTTGGCCTTAATTCTCTGTGTACATTGTACACAGAGTTATAGTCATTATCATTAACATAATACATCTGTACTATATCTATCTCTGGAAGAAGCATTGATTTCAGGTCTTTTAATGCCTGATTATTGCGTTCATCTAATATCTCATCTGCATCTGCACTGAATATATAATCGCAGGAAGCTAATGAAAATGCGTAATTTCTGGCAGCGGCAAAATCGTCACACCATTTATAATCATATACTTTATCTGTGTATTTATGTGCTATATCTTTGGTTGAATCAGTCGAACCAGTGTCCACTATTATTAATTCATCATAAGTTCCTGCGTATGAAATAAGACAGCGTTCTAATATTGACTGTTCATTTTTTACTATCATACATAAGGTGATTGATATCATTTTCGTGGTCTCCTTATAATTGTTTCCTGTTCATAAGTATACCATATCAGTTTTTATGTGGATAGATTTTTAATTAAAAAAGGAGTTTGTGTTTGATATGTCACCTGTCTACTGGTACGGGTGGCAATCTAGCACAAACTCTTTTTAGGTTTTCATTATTATTTTTTTATCATTTCAATACTTGAATTTATTTATTCCAGCTATTTATTTTAAGCCTTTTTCAAGGTCTGTAAGCATTATGTCTAATGCCTGTATTCCACCTTCGGCTGTGTACCATACATTTGAATGTTCAAGATATATTATATGGTTGTTTTTGTAGGCATCTGTTGTCTTTACAAGTTCATTTTCCACTATTTCTTTAGCAGTCTTAGCACCTGCTGTTGATATTGCGCTATCTCTGTCCATAACAAATATATAATCAGGATTCTGCTGTACTACTGTTTCAAATGAAGATTCATTGCCGTGTGTTGATGTTGAGCCTGCGGCTGTAAGATTGTTAAAACCTGCTTCTACACCTATTAAAGAGCATCTTCCATCATTTCCAAGAAGATTAAAACTTCCGCTTGTTGTCATACCTACTAATGCTGTCTTTCCTGATGATATCTTCTTTATTGTATCTATTCTTGCTCCAAAATCAGACATAAGTGAATCAACTTTATCTTCCATTCCGAATATTGAAGCTATTGTCTTTGCATTTTTAGACACGCTATTTACAAGTCCCTCATTAGTATCTGTTGCAAGATATACTACTGGTGCTATTTCACTTAAAGCATCATAGCTCTTTGATAAACGTCCACCAATAAATATAATATCTGGTTCACACTCCATAACTGCTTCTAAATCAGCCTCTTTTATTGTTCCAAGATTTTTAATTGATGCATCATTTGAATATTTTTCAAGGTAATCAATACTTGTTGATGCCATTCCTACTACTCTGTCACCTACGCCAAGTTCATCTATAATATCTAAACATGCAAGGTCAAGAATTGCTATTCTCTTAGGATTATAAGGAACTTCTAATTCAATTTCATTCTTTGAAGCATCAAGCGAAGTGATTGTCACGCTTGTCTTTTCTTCTTTAGTACTTTCATTAT
>ULRZ01041077.1_pt1 | contig 12581 bp, 22 predicted proteins | sample 1955861 | NCBI WGS metagenome assembly ULRZ01 (sample SAMEA4835694, study PRJEB28245) | human gut metagenome | biome: gut microbiome; material: fecal sample | place: Denmark | collected 2008 | reverse complement strand
TTTGTATTTATCATCAGCTGTAATAATATGTTTAGTCCAGCCACAATAATTACAAAGATAATCAATCTTACCTAAAGTACCATTACCAACAGAAGTAGCCCCTTTTATAATTTCGATTTTACGAGCCATTGGTTTTACATTGATACCAGCATTCTTCTCAATAATACGAAGAACACTTACTTCATCATAGGATTTCTTTCCCATTTTACATAAGTTTTAAAAGTTATAAAATAAACAATATCTTGGGGAAGCAGCGTAGCCCCCCCGTAGAGGATGGAATCAATTATGTTTATTACTCCAATCCTGATAATCTTTATATTCATGACGTATAATTAAAAACATCACAAATAATACTATTACTAAAATTAACAATCCCATATAGCAGCAAATAAATTATTAAATTCTTCATCAGTTACTCTAACATCAATAAAAGCCTTATAATATTTCTTACAAAACTCATAATCGTCATAAGCAATAATAATATCAAGAATAGGTTCAATTATTTCTAATTTATTTTTAGCTTGCACATCATTAACATTATAAATGTTAGCTTTATTTAATATAGTTTTAGCAGTAATATTATTTTTAACAAAAGCATCTGTAAACCAATTAGTACGAATATATTTGATATCTTTATATTTAGCAATAAAATTTTCAATATTAATATCCATTATTCTACGCCAATAAAGAATAGAATCTTTATCGTTACGATAACAAAGTTCACATCTATCAACATCTAATAATAATGGCAAACCATTAACAATACTTGTACAGTCTAACATGTCAAACTTTATTCTATTTACAACAGCTAAAGTTTTATTACTAATACTATTAGGTATTCGTATCCTAACAATATCATTAACACGAACAATATCTCCGGTAATATATTTCATATCACAAATTATTTAATATTAAACGAATGTTAAATTTCCTCTCTAAGCGATTTTCTCATCAAAGCTGATGAAATTATCAACTCTGATATGAAAATCGAAAATAGCTATGATTCTGCAAGCGTAGCAAGTTCTTCCGGACTAAATTGTAATATCGGAGAAAGCTGGTGCAGATGAGCAGTGATAATCGTGTTATTATCTAGTTCAATATTATAATGTTCATTATCACAAATACGAGTAATAACTCCATGATAATATTGATTATCAAGTTTAACACAAACAGCAGTTCCAATTCTTAATCTATTTTTATTTGTTTCCATAATTATATATGTTTTAGTTAATGAATTATCAAATACAAAGATGCCCTTGCTTATCATCACGACAAACAAGGGCAGAACATGACTTACAACAATTCAAAGCATTAGTGCGATTCTCACGAACAGCACTAATAGATACACAAAGTATTAACAAATAAAGTATGTAAGATATATGAGATTAAGTAAACAGTTTCGTTCTTTTGAACTCATCAGTTACAACACACATTGTAAGACTATTTACAAAATAAATAGTGCGATTCTCACGAACAGCACTATTATAAGCATAATATACAATTAGGATAAACACAACAAAATAGCACGACTTTCACAAGCAGTGCTATATCCATGGACAACGCTATGTCCTTCATTAGTTAACACATATACATAAAAGGATATTTTAATAACCTAATTTAACAGCCATATCTTCATCAGAATCATCTTCGGCATATTTAGAATAATCAACATCATCAATATCTTTATCAATAATATTATTGTCAATATTAATAGAATAATTAACAATAGTATTATTTTCTGGCTCTATATATTCGATTGACATTGTTACATTGTTTAGTTCTCCTACGGGGGAGCAACGCAATAGAATCTACAATATCTGTAAGACCTTTAGCGAAGACCCCCCGTAGAGGATGTAGATAAATATGTCGATTATTCAGCGTCGATAGAACCTGTAATATTTACATTCAGACCTTCTGTATCAATAAATACACTAATAGCATCTTGAGCATTCTTAGCAAACTGACTAAAACTAGCTACGAGACAATTCAAGAAGAATGTTTCTTTATAGCTATATTCAGTCTTTAAGCCATTGCTTGTGATACAGAACTTATTCCAGTAAAAGTTTACAAAGTTCCCAGTGCTATCTTGAGCAATCTTACCAGTCTGTTTAAGATAGTTAATAATATTCAGAGCGGTAAATCTACGAATAGCAGCATTATCCTTAACAATATATGCAATGTTTACAATATGTTCAGGAAGTTGGAAACCTAAATCACGACCTTTGCGATTAACTTTAGTCGTTTCATTAACATCATTGTTAACATTCTCTAAATTAGCATCAGCGTTAGCGTTAGCTTTTGCACGTCTTTGTTGATACTTGCTTTGAGCAGCATCTTGTCTTACTTCTTCCATTTGTATTACAATTATTAAATTAAACAATATCCACCATTAAGCGGTGAACGATTATTACTACAATTATAGATAATTGTTATCATATACCAAAATATATCAGTTAAAATTTAACTGACTACTACAAAATAATATATCGTGACCATGCTGGCATATAATAATATGTTGTAGAATATAATTTTAATATTGATAACGCTTATCAGATTGTTATAAATATTAGTTTTTGGTATATAAAACCACCAATAGTAGTACCAATCGGCACTACTATCAGCAGTTCTATAATATCTTAGATACCCATCATCTTCAATGCCATAAGTTTCAATAAATCTCTAGCATTACTGCTGGGATTAATAGAAACTATATGATTAATGATTGTATCATGTCCAAGAGATTCCCCTTCGTCTTCGCTACGAGAACTAAATGGATTTACATATAGTTCATCAGCAGATACTTCTTGCTGAATAATATCAATACGAGCACCAGCAAGAATTACTTCAAAGCCTTTTGGATTTTCAACAAGAGTATTAGCTGCAAATGCAGTATCATCACTTTCTTTGAGAGTAGCTGCAAGACTATAAGTACTAGCAAAGATAACATTGGTTTCACCTTTCTCAAATACGCCATCTTCATCGGATACATATCCAGTAATAGGTTTCTCTAGAGTAAGACTAACCATAGTGTAATTATCTTTTTCAGTAACCTTAGCAGACTTAACACGCATATTTACAATACGTTTGCACCCATTAGCTAGTAGGTCTTTAATAACTTGTGAAACTGTCTTAATAGAACTAGTTTTAGTTTCCATTACTTCGTTCGTTACTTCTTCTGTTGCAGGTGCTACTATCGTAGCTTCAGCTGCATTTCTTTTAGTTGTTGCCATAAATAATTGTTTTTAGTTAGTTAATATAATAATAGGAGTAATTATCAATAATAATAGAATTATCAATCATCACTCCGAAATTTATTTTGTTTTTGAATGAGGAACAGAATAATAGATATGATTATAATCTATTATAATGTAATAGATATTGATATAATTATCAATAATGATAATAATAAGATAAGAATTGGCATAATTGATAATAATAGGATTGTAAGTTATAATTATGAATATGATTTGGTTATTAATGATAGATATTATTATCCTGTTGATTTTATTGTTGGTATTAAATGATGATTAGAATTGGATTATAAGATATGATTAATTAGGAGTATTAGGAGCAAGTTTAAGAGATAGAAGTAGAATAGTGGCGGTTAGGACTAGTCCTGCTGCTCCTGTCATAACCTATACGCGAGGGCTATGCCGTCGACCATTATCAATCAGCATAACCATAATGTTTAAGTTCAACATATTCAACAGTTACATCTAATACATCTCCCAAACAATTGACTTTAGCCTTAATATCTTCAACATCATTATTAATAATTATAGACAATTTCTCATCATAATCATCTATAATTTTAATATTAGTTTTAATAGCATTAAGTCTATTCATAATCAAATTAATATCATGAATCAGTTTCTGATTATCACTATTCTTCATAATCATTATCATTTAAATTAAACATTTATCAGATTATCTCCGAGATTTATTTTGTCTTGAATGAGTTTTATTAAGACAATTAATAAGATAATAATTAAGATAAATTCTTAAAGGGCTTTTTCGTTTGGCAAGCCAAACTCGAAAGAACATCTTCTGTCAAGATTTTTTCGACAAAATCTCGACTTTTAATACTAATACTTCTCAGGGATATACGTAGTATATCCCTTCAAAGTATTAAAGGGTTTTGAATTTGTAAGCAAATTTCATAACCGTTAGGGTTAATATCAATTTTTAGCCACCAACGGATAACCATCGGGAAGCAAATCAATATTACCAGTACCACAATATCCATGAGCCGTTAGGGTTTTATAGATATTATTAATACTAGTATAATTAAGACTTCCAAAACTTTCAGTATATCCATCAGGACGTTTATACATCTCTCGTTCTTTTTGATTTAAAGACATATATTTGTTATATCTTCTAATAATATTAAGAACATTAATTAGTTCATCCATTAAAGGCGCAATAATAATAGCATCTTGAATTTCAATAGCACTAAATACAACACCTACATTTTGTTCAATACTTTTCATAATTAATCAATTTTATTAGTTAAACATTTATCAGAACAATTATCAGAGTAACATGAAGTGTACTCCAAGATTTATTTTGTTTTGAATGAGGAGCAGCATCAACTAATGTGGTCAGATTCATTTCTGTATTTGAATGAGGATTACAAACAAAAACAATAGGAGTAACATTTGCTCCCATTGTTGTATGATAGTCTATATTTTTTGTAACATAGACCACATAATTAGGCTGAGTATAAATACTATAAAGCCCATTATTAACGATACTATATTTCCATAGTAAACGCCACATATCATAGCTATTACACCACAAACTATACTACCTATTATAGCAGCATAAATAATAACAGCAGCTATATAACACATTATTGTTTTCATAAGAATAAGTATTTTAAGTTAAATAATAAAATTAATAAGCAGTTTAACGACATGCTTAGGTCGACCAGCTTTTATTCAAGCGTGCTGATGAACGCTTTTATATCATTGATGTCTGTTATGTACAGACATTCACGGCAGAACTTAGAGCCAATAACTAGTTTAGCCATTGATGTTAACTCAATATTAGAGATAGTATAGAAGTATACTTCTTTAGTATCTTCTGCATCATCTTCACTTGCTTGTAGTTCAGCAACTACATCAATAGTTGCACCAGCAAGAATGACATTAAGTTGCGCAACATATTTGTCATTGCCTAATTCTTTGTTGCTATCCAAGAAATAAGACAACATACCAGACATTGCATCATCAACACCATTTCTGAGTTGTGCACTAAAAGCACTAGACTTCATTTTAAAAGTCTTGCCTTTAGCTTTTTCAAACTCTACAACGCCATCACTATCTACATTGCGTACAATAACATCAATGTCATCAGCAATAGTTACTTTAACTTTACCAGTATAAACTACTTGATTAAGAACAGTGTCTTTGTAACTATCAATAGCTACATACTTGATAGTTGTTTTCATAAACATATACGGTTACCTATACACCATAAGGTTTTAAAATTAATACTATTGGCACGAAGTGTAACAACAACATCATCATACCAAGATTTGTTTTGATATTGAATGAGGAAAAGGAGTCTCTTTATCAACATGACGGGGGTCATCAATTTCATTATCAGCAGCCGGGGGTTGTGTTATCTAAGAACAGCTTCACAATCATATACACCATTTTCACTAAACCATTCTCTTTCATTTTCGCTAAACCATTCTCTTTCATTTCCATTAACCACATTCCATCTTATTTATACCTTTTCAATCCATATTATAAACTCAATTATAATCACTACTTTAATTATTTTTATAATACAATCTTCCATCATCACACCAATACACACTATTTTATATAAACCAACTATTTCTCATACACATTTTAAATTCATTTCATTAATAATATCCATATTTATTTTATAATTCCCATAATAATCTATTTTATCATTATCATCATAATTCACTGCATAATTCATTAACCTATTATTATAATCATAACAGCTTCTATAACTTAATATAATTTTATATTGCTTATAATATTAATTGTCTTGATAATAATCTTAATAATCGTCTTAATAATATTAATATTAAAACTAAAGGTAGAGATAATATTTCTATTATTATATATATAATGCAAAAAGCACCTAAATTATTGAAAATCAATATTTTACGAAAATTTTTCTCTACGGTATATCGTAGTGAAAATAACAACAAATAATACTGGTTTATTCGATACATCGTAGTAAATTTCATTATCTTCGCTATATCGTAATTAATTAAATAAATAAGTTATATGCCTGAAATTAATTTTAATAGAGAAGTTTTAAAAGCTAAAGCTAAACGTGCTGCTAAACGTGTTAGTTTTAAAGCTAGTTACAAATTTGAAGAAAGACAGAATATTATTAAGAGTCTTGTTGTTCCGACGTTAAATGCTGCTAGACTTGTATTTGGTGATAAACGTGATACTATAACTAAAATTGCAGAAGAAAAATATTTTGTTAATAGTAGATATACTTATACTAATTATTCTATGATAACCAATAATCTAAGTAATGCTATTAAGACATTTAATAATGCTGATATAAAAGTATTATTTGCTATTATTGATTCTATTAATTATAATTCTAATATAATACATATTACTTATAGTGATATTAGAAATTTAACTAATATAGTTTCTGATGAAACTATTTTTAATTCATTATGTAATCTTATTGATAATAATATTATTTATAGAACTGATATTAAATCTACTTATGTTATTAATCATACAATGATGTTTAAAGGAGATTATGATACATTTGTAAAAATATATAATGATATGTATTCTGATGTTAGTCCAGATGAATATTATGATTCTATTACTAAAACTCTTTATATTAAAGATTTTATTAAAAAGACTAGTAAATTTTCGTTTATTAAAGATGCTCCCGACAATATTATAGATAAAGTCGATTAAGTAGGGATGCTCCCCCGTAGAGGAATGAAGCCATGCAAATAGTCTAAAAATTCTTCTGATTTTGTTTGGTGATTATTCCTTTATTATATATAATTGTGTCATTAACCTAAAACGATAAAGATATGATAATATTAGAAAGTGAAACTAGAGATTATAAGTTATCTCTTCCAACTGATTTTAGTGAACTAAAACAAGAATGGTTTGATGATATACTTGAAGGTGTTGTAGTTGCTCCTAATTATATTATGGTTTGTCTTTGTTATCAAGATAGATTATTTCATATAATTAATGGTGCTACTAAATCCGAAGCTACTACAAATATTGTTCCTATTGCTGTTAAGATAGGAGAGAATACAAAAACATTTGTTTCTGCTATGGATATTATTATTACTAATCCATCTTGTATAGAACGTGCTAATCATTTTTATACTCCAAAGAATCAGATTAGTATTTCTAAAGTATATGATTATATTAAATCAGATAATAAATTATATAATACAATATTAAAAGGTGATGGCAGTGTCAAGCAAATAAAGAACGCCCGCCCCATTATGTTTGAGTTCAAAGTAATGCCGTTAAATGATATTTATGGTGTTACAGGACTTATTGCTAATAATGTCACTGCCTCACCTTTTATTATTCCTAAAGAACTTGCTAATTAAATAAGTCATACGTTTCTTAGATTATTTAGGTATTAGTTGATGTTTTGAGGTGTTGAAGCCGACTGGCTTGTCTTCTTCCTCTACGGGGGGACTTCGCTTAGTAATCGACTTGATTGTCTGAATTGCTGGCTTTGTTCCATTCCCTACGGGGGGTCGGCTCTGCTGGTCGGCTTAATTTTTTTAATATAACTGATTATGTATGAAAATGACCCCAAAGAAGTTCGAGATAGAATAAATAAATTCTATATGGCTGTAGCAGAGAATCGAAAGAAGAATAAAGAGATTGCTCGAAAATTTGCTGCTACTGGTGATATTCCTGATGCTGATTTAGATTATGTATTAATATATAAAGATGTTGATAATATAGTTGATGAAATTGAATTTGATAATATAGAAGATAAGGAAATTACTAGAGCTATTATTAATAGTCTTGAACATGAGGCTGCTAATCAGCTTAAAAAGAAAAACACCGTAAATATTCCTTATCTATGTAATCTTGCTATTGACCCAGTAATGGTGTGCATCCAACAACATTCTAAAGATTTTTATAATGCTAAAAAGACTAAGACTAAAGAAGAATATCAATCTTATGCTCGTGCTATAATTAATCAAGCTAGAGCAGAGGCTAAAGCTGTTGAAATTCGCAAACGAATGTTTTCTCATTTTAAAGTTATTCATAAGAAAGAATATGAGAAAAAGAAGCAACTGATGGGTAAGACTTATGCTGATTGTTGGATTAAATTTATGTATTGTTTTCAAGCTATTGATTACAATGAAGAATTAAGTGATGCTATAATTGACTATTATGGACAAAATAAATCTTAATCAATTAGTAAGTGTTGACGAAACAGGTATGCCAATACCTCCAACACTAGAGCAACTAATGGATAAAGCTATAAGACTTCTTTATACTCGTGACCACGATAAGAATAAGAAAACTTATATGGGAGAAGTTGGTCTTATATATCAGCTTGGTGACCCTAATAGTACAATGAAACAAGGAGGACTTACTGATGCTGAGATTATAAAGAAAAGTATTGAATTTTATGATTTGCCTAAAGGTTATAGTCCGGATAATCTTGTTCTTACTATTGCTAAAAGATATTATAATCAGCGAATAACTCCAGCTGGTGTTGCTCTCGAAGCTCTGCAAAAAGCTATACATAATGAAACTATTTTAATTAGTAAAATTAATGATGAACTTAATGCTAGATTAAATAGTGATTTATCAACAGAAGATATGAATGTTGTTATTACTATGATGAAGAATCTTAATGCAGAAGCTAAGAATATACCCGAATTAAGTAAAAGTATTAATGAAGCTATTGAGAATCTACAATACGAACGAGAAGCTAAATCAGCTCGTGGTGGAACTAGTGTTCTTAGTAGCATGATAGAAGAAGATTTGTAATATGGAAAACACTGATGTTAGAATATTTTTTAATGAGCCGCTTCATAAATATACCGATAATTTAGGTAATGAATATATTTCTACTACTACTCTTCTTCATGCTTATCAGCCTAAATTTAATAAGGCTTATTGGTTAGAGAAGAAAGCTAATGAACTTGGTATTAGTAAAAAGACTCTTGAAAAGCAATGGCAAACTATTACTGATGAGGCTTGTGCAAGAGGAAGTAAAATCCATGGTGGTCTTGAAGATGGTATTAAAGGAGCATCTCAATTTGCTGGTGCTGTTAAATACTTATCGCAGTATAAAGACGAGGGAGAGATGATAACGGTATATGATATACCGACTATGAACGCTGAATATAAACTTCTCGATATTGATGAATTTATTGATAGAACTAATAATAAATATAAACCTCTTTATGATATACTTCGTAAATATGTTGAACATGATTATAAACTTTATAGCGAAATAGGTGTTTTTCTTCATCGTCTTTTAATATCTGGATGTATTGACGTTCTTTGTCTTCGTGAAGATAGATTTCAAATAGTAGATTGGAAGACTAATAGAGGTGGTCTACAATTTACTAGTGGTTATTATAAGAAAGATAAATCTGTTAAGCCTGCTCAACAAACTAATATTTGGGTTGATAAAAAAGAATCTTTATTGCCTCCTCTTGTTAATTTACCTAATTGTAATGGTAGTATTTATTCTATGCAATTAAGTACTTATGCTAGAATGGTAGAAGAAATACTTGGCATACCTTGTATTAATCTTTGTCTTTGTCATATTGATTGTGACTTTGAACTTAATGAATATGGTATGCCTAAAAGATTTGAAGATGGTTTATATCATATAAAAGATAATCCGGTTGAAAAACTTACATTTTATAAGATACCTTATCTCAAAAATGAAGTGGAGAAAGTTTTTGAAGATAGGAAAAAGAGTTTGATTAATAGAAATGTAACTAATCAATTTAAACTTTTTAGAGACGAATGAAAGGATTTATTTTCTTTGTAGTATTTTTTGGAATTATTTTAACGGGTATATTAGTTTCTCATTGTTCCTCTCCTACGGGGGAACAGCCCATAGAAAAAATAGTATATGTTCCTGTTGAAGATTCTGTTTCTATTGGTGAAAATATTGCTCTTCGTGAAATATTAAGACGAACACAAGATAGTCTTAATGCTTTTAAGAATAGTATGAGTTCTGATGAATTTATTGCTAAATATAAACTTGAACGTATTAGACATTATACTAATATCGTAGATAAAAATCCCAAACAAATGAAATATTATAAAGGATGGATAAAAAGAGTATTAGAGTAATTGCTAAAAAAGATAACATTAGAGTAATAGAATGTGATTCTTTAGAATATAGTTGTGATAATAGATGCTATTATAAATATCATTATTATATTGTTCAAGTTTGTACTAGTTTTTGTTTTGGTTTGTTATATAAATGGTGTGATATTCAAATATGGATTGTTGATGAAGATTGTGATGCTACTTGGTGTTATAATGAAGCTATGGAATTGTTTAATATTATAACAAATAAATATGGCAAATTTTGATGTATATTATCCAAAGCTGATGAAGTCAGAAGGTGGATATGTTTTTGATAAAGATGATTTAGGCGGTGAAACTTATAAAGGTATTAGTCGAAAATATAATCCTAATTGGGTAGGCTGGAAGAAGATTGATGAATATAAAAAGAAATATCCTAATGATTTTAAAATTAAAATTGAAAATGATAAAGAACTAAATGATAGTTGTAAACGTCTATTTAAAGAGGGTTATTGGGATATTTTTGATGCTGATGATTTTAATAGTCAAAGAGTTGCTGAAATTATAGTCGATACTTGTGTTAATTGCGGACAAAGTGCTGCTATTAGAATGGCATATAGAGTTCTTGGTCTTAAAGAATCTTATAAATGGACTTTAGAACTACATAATAAATTAGTTGCGATAAAAGATTAACTTAAAGTCTGAATAGGTCATGAAGAAATTATTAATAATCAACATTGTTATAGCGTTAATAAATGTAGTTATCAGTTTGTCTGTTTTTATTCACTACCATGGAACTTCGAATGTCGATACTGATACGATTGTTAATAAAGTTCTGATTGATTCTATTCAGACTATTATTAATCGTAAAGATAGTGAAGTTATTACTATAAAACAAAGAATAGAATATGAAAAGAGTATTAATGATAGTCTTAATGGGACTGATGCTGTTCTTCTCTTTGAAAGTTTGGTCACAGAATGATAGCTTATCCAATCATCGCCCTCTACGGGGGGACAGCGCAACAGTCACTGTTGCCATTAGTCTTATTAAACAAGCTAATAATAAATTAATAGAACATAAATATTGTCCTATTATAATTGCTAATAAAGATAGTATTATAAGACTTGAACGTCTTAAATATGACATTGCTGATAGTTTATATAATGATAAAATACAATTAATGAATAAGAACATACAAGAACTAAACAATGATATAGCTCGCAGTAACAAACGAGCAAAGATTTGGGCTGGGAGTACACTTAGTATTCTCAGCCTTTTTGTTTTATATGTTTTAATTAAATGATATGACAGAAGAGAAATATCCGTTTTTAGAGTTTCTGTTAGAAGATAAAAGTCATTATCCTCTTGCAAGAGAAATGGGTTATGTTGACCCTTGGGATAATTTTAGAATTGGTGATAGTGGTGGATTTATAATGAATATAAGACCAGGAAAGTTTATTAATACTAATCTATTTACTGAAATGGCAAATAGATATATTGAAGATGGTACTTATACTCATTATAAGATTGATAGTGTTCCTTTTAGACAACTTCGTAAAAGAGAAGCTAGACGTAGGGCTTATGGTATTGAAGCACCATGTTGGCTTAATCCTGATGGTAGTATTACTGATATACATGTTAGTGGTGACTACTATAACTTCTTGAATTATACTCGCATGAAGATGGTTGACGATGCAACTATTCAAGGTACTAATAAAGTGACTACTGCTGCTAAAATGTTTAGTTTTCCTAAATTTATTGATGCACAATATTGGACACATGCTTGTCTTGAATTTGCTGAGAATAATGGTTTTCATATTATTATTGTTAAAACTAGACGTGGTGGTTTTAGCTATTTAATGGCTGCTCGAAGTGCTAATCGAGTTAATCTTCGTAAACATACTGTATTTATTAATGTTGCGGCAGATAGTAAATATCTTACTCAAAAAGGTGGTCTTACCGATTTTGCTACTAATAGTCTTAAATTTTATGAAGAAAGTGGTTTATTTAGACGTGGTATTTTTAGTCCTACTATAACAGACTTTCGTCTTGGTTATCGTCTTAAGAATGGTGTTGAAGCTGATGATAGTTGGCAAAGTTCTCTCCTTAGTGTATCTGCTAATAATAATCCAGACTGTGCGATTGGTAAAGATGCTGTTGGTGTTAATGTTGAAGAATTGTCAACAATGCAAAACTTTGATGAGTTCATGACCGTGACTGAACCTGCTATGACTGTTGGAGATATTACAACAGGTATGCTTTGTGCGTGGGGAACTGCTACTGCT
>ULRZ01042008.1_pt1 | contig 12662 bp, 7 predicted proteins | sample 1955861 | NCBI WGS metagenome assembly ULRZ01 (sample SAMEA4835694, study PRJEB28245) | human gut metagenome | biome: gut microbiome; material: fecal sample | place: Denmark | collected 2008 | reverse complement strand
CGGCATAGTCGCTCCCTTCGCGGGAGCGTGGATTGAAATCGTTGGAACACAGAACAGCAGGGAAAAGAAACAGTCGCTCCCTTCGCGGGAGCGTGGATTGAAATTGCTCAAAATCTGCCTTTAACTGCTCGATTTTATGTCGCTCCCTTCGCGGGAGCGTGGATTGAAATCGCTATATTCTTTTACAAGCTCGATGTATTCGTGTCGCTCCCTTCGCGGGAGCGTGGATTGAAATATTTTCAAGCTGACACTTAATACCAAACAAAGAAAGTCGCTCCCTTCGCGGGAGCGTGGATTGAAATTTATCCAGATCAGCATAATTGTTAACTTATAAAGTCGCTCCCTTCGCGGGAGCGTGGATTGAAATGCGGAAAGGGATTAAGGGGCTTTTTGCCCCTTATTTGTCGCTCCCTTCGCGGGAGCGTGGATTGAAATCTGTACTGGTTGCGGTTGGTATTATGGTATCTGGTCGCTCCCTTCGCGGGAGCGTGGATTGAAATTACGTTCCATGCCGTCTGTACTGCGTCTAATGCGTGTCGCTCCCTTCGCGGGAGCGTGGATTGAAATGTTAATTGCCGCCTTAATTTCAACGTTTGATAACAGTCGCTCCCTTCGCGGGAGCGTGGATTGAAATCCGGTACTGTATCGCCAATGCCGAAATCTGTGCGTCGCTCCCTTCGCGGGAGCGTGGATTGAAATTTTGAAATAAAAAGAAAACCCGCAAACATAGGCGTGTCGCTCCCTTCGCGGGAGCGTGGATTGAAATTTCATCAAGATAAGAAAAATCAAATGTCCCATTTTCGTCGCTCCCTTCGCGGGAGCGTGGATTGAAATATCCCGATCATTTTGTATGTAACAAGATCAGGGTTGTCGCTCCCTTCGCGGGAGCGTGGATTGAAATCGGTGTTTGCTCAGGTTGGAACAACTGAACCGATAGTCGCTCCCTTCGCGGGAGCGTGGATTGAAATCGACAATGCAGCCCGGGAGAACAGGACAGCATTTTGTCGCTCCCTTCGCGGGAGCGTGGATTGAAATATAGCAGATACACGAATGAGGAAATTGCAACCCTGTCGCTCCCTTCGCGGGAGCGTGGATTGAAATCTTGGAGAAAAGGCGCTGAAATAAGAAACAATACGGTCGCTCCCTTCGCGGGAGCGTGGATTGAAATATCGGAAGTGCTCTAATTTTGGTGTAGCCGGAAGTCGCTCCCTTCGCGGGAGCGTGGATTGAAATCTTGACTTTGGACGTTTATTATCCACTAACCGTTAGTCGCTCCCTTCGCGGGAGCGCGGATTAAAAAGAGAATGACATAACGATGTATGGTATTCAAACTTTGGTTAGGAGATTTTATCAAAATTGTTTTTTGATTTCATAGGAAAGCTCTTTCCCATTTTTTATATTTTTGGTATTATATTTGTTGTGAAAAAATGAAAGAAAAATAATGCCAAAAAATTTGAATATTTTATGTGAAAAAAGGTGGATAAATAGTATAACAGAGGTTCTCATTTTCAATAGGAGGTGAACAACTTGGAAAAAAGACGCAACCTTCCAGGCCTGACACGTGAAGCAGAAGAACAAAATCTGCAGGAAATCATACAGATTGCACAGAATAACCTGGATCATGCAAAAGCGGACATACGAAAACTCAATGCGGATCTGGAAGACCTGCTGGATGTGTACGATGCGCAGGATAAGGAAGGACTTGCACTCTGGAACAATGCAACAGTGCGGCTGCACGAAAACGAGCATAATCTGGTGCGTTATGAGAAAGCACGAAAGAAACCCTATTTTGGTCGTATTGATTTTAAAGATCCAAATGCAAAAGAAGCAGAGTCTTATTATATAGGGAGAGTTGGCATTGCCAGGGACGTTTCCGAGCCGGTAGTGCTGGACTGGAGAGCGCCGATAGCCTCCGTTTACTACGAGAGCAGTCTGGGCCCCTGCCAGTATGTCGTCAGTTCAGAAGGAACATTTACGATCGATTTGAAACGGAAGCGCACATACGAAATTGAAAACGATCATCTGAAAGATTTTTTTGATTCGGATGTTGTGGCAAACGATGAACTTTTGACAAAGTATCTGGCGAAAAACAAAAAAGCAGTGCTTGGGGAGATCGTTGCGACGATCCAGAAAGAGCAAAACCAGATCATCCGGCGTTCTCCCAAGACCAATATCATTGTGCAGGGAGTAGCCGGTTCCGGAAAGACAACAGTTGCCATGCACCGGATTTCCTATATTCTATACAATTACAGAGACGATTTCCGACCGGAAGACTTCTATATTATAGGAAGCAACCGGATTTTGCTGAATTATATCACAGGCGTGCTTCCGGAACTGGATGTGTATGGTATTCGGCAGATGACCATGGAACAGTTGTTTATCCGTCTGTTGTACGAGGATTGGGATGAACAAAATTACAGCGTGCATCCTCTGGAAAAAGACGATGCCCAAAATGCCCAGAAAGGAAACAGAGAATGGTTTCATGATCTGGAATTATACTGTGCAGCCTATGAGCAGAGGGAGATTTCACATGAGAAAATCTATCTGGAAGACACAGAAACACTTCTGGCCGGGCCGGTACTGATCAATACCTACTTGCGGGAGCATCCGGAGCTGTCGATGCAGAGTAAAATCCTTATGCTCAATGAAATCCTGTACGCCAGATATGAAAATGAAGTATTGGGAAAACAGATCTCTTATCCGGCAAAGGTGAAAAAGGCATTGGATAAGAAATACACTTCTTATTTTGGCGATGGAAAATGGAAGACATCCATTTATGATTTTTACCGGGAATTTTTACAGGTGCAGGCTGTTGCGGGAAAAGAGGTGGATATACCGGAAAACTCTTTTGATGTGTATGATCTGGCAGCACTTGCATATATTTATAAGAGGATGAAAGAGACGGACCCGGTGCGGGAGGCCAGCCATGTCGTCATCGACGAGGCACAGGATTTTGGAATGATGGCGTATTGCTGTCTGCATTATTGTCTGCGGGGGTGCACTTATACGATCATGGGAGATACGTCCCAGAACATTCACTTTCAATACGGATTAAATGATTGGGAAGAATTGAAAAAACTGGTGTTGACCGGCACCTATGACGCATTTGGTCTGTTGCAGAAAAGTTATCGGAACACCGTCGAGATTTCGGAATATGCAAATGATATCTTACGGCACGGAGATTTTGCCGTGTATCCGGTGGAGCCGATTATCCGCCATGGGGCGAAGGTGCGTGTAGAAAAAAAGCAGGATCTGCAGGAGTTACTGGCACAAGTAGTACATACGATCCGTCAGTGGCAGCAGGATGGATATGAAACCATTGCCGTAATCTGCCGTGACGCGATAGAAGCGGCCAAGATTGCTGCACAGCTGAAACAGTATATTGCGGTGACAGACTGCGATCTGGAGACAACCGAATTTGGAGAAGGCGTTATGGTGCTTCCGGTTGCTTATACCAAAGGCCTTGAGTTTGATGCCGTCCTTTTATATGATCCATCGGAGAAAAATTATCCGCTGGACAATGGGCATGTAAAGCTTTTGTATGTCGCAGCAACGCGCGCATTGCATGAACTGGCGGTAGTTTATCAGGAATCCCTGAGTAAAATTCTGGCGGATCCGGTTCCGGAAAACAAAAAAATGCAGGAATTTTCTTCGGAGACACTGACGAAAGCAAAAGAGTACGACAGGAAACTATTTACACAGAAAGAGATCGAGCAGGAGCGCCGTGCAAAAGGAGATAAAGAGCACAACATCCGGGGATATATCGGGCCGAAAAAAATAGAAGCATGTGTGCCAGAGGAGAAGACTGTGCACACGCATGCCATTCCTCCCGCTTCTAAAATATCAAAAATATCAAAAAAGCCGGCAATCGAACAAATGAATATGTCTCCCTATGCCTTTGGAGAACTGCCGGATAACCGGAGTCTTCCGGTGCGCAGCCACGCAAAAATCAGTGGCGCCGTGAAATCGGCCAAAAAGACAAAGGAACATATTGATATTGCAAGCGCGGCAGGACTTCTTCGACTGACACCGATCACACCGTAAATCATCCGTGTCAGCTATGTCAAAGGAGTAACAACAAAGATAAAAAATACTTACTGGAAGCCAAAAGCAGAGGAAACGGTTCTCTGGAGTGCCAAAGAGTCAAAGTCCGCGTTAAGAGTTGCCACAGAAAAAGTAGTGGTTATCATCGACAAAAAGACGGGAGCCATGCGCTTTGAAACAGCAGACGGAACCTTGCTTTTAAAGGAGCGCACAACAGAACCGCGCCTGATTATGGGAAATCAGACCTGGGAATTTTTCGACTGGGAGTTTTCCGAAAAAATCAATGCAAAAGGAGTGCTTTCCACAGATCTTCTGGTGTTGCGCTCCAAGGCGAAGTATATTTCCTTTGGCGGAAAACCGATGCGGATGCCACTTGTTTTATCGGGGAAAGGATACGGAATCGGTGTCGCTGCGACACAATCCGTTCTTCTTTGTAATATCAAAACCTATGGTCCCTATATCAGCACGCAGGGGGACGGACAGATTGATTACTATTTTATTTATGGTGGAAATAACGAAAAAACCATAGCTTTGTATAAAAAATTAAATTCATAATTTACAAAATGGCAGGTTTTTGCCGATTTCTTTCTTGAAAAACTTTCTCTTTTATATCGGACAGTGTATAATTGAAAATAAATATCAATAAGTACAGAAAAAACGAAGGACAAAAGAGAATGACGTTAAAAGATTTGGAAATCGGAAAAAGTGCCGTTATCAAAGCGGTTGGCGGCGAGGGTGCGCTTCGGCAGCATTTCCTGGATATGGGAGTGATTCCGGGAGCGGAAGTGACGGTGATTAAGTTTGCTCCAATGGGCGACCCGATGGAACTGCAGATCCATGGGTATGAGCTGACTCTTCGGCTGGCAGATGCAGATCAGATTACAATTGAGCAGATTTCTTCCCGTACCAGAAAGCATGAAGGAGCCAGAAACATTAATCAGTCGGTTCATCCGGGACTGGGCGAAGAAGGAAAGTATCATGTAAAAGGGGATGGAAACCCTTTGCCGGAAAAGACGAGGCTTACATATGCGCTGGTGGGAAATCAGAATTGTGGAAAGACGACGCTGTTTAACCAGCTGACCGGTTCAAACCAGCATATCGGAAACTTTCCGGGGGTTACGGTTGACCGCAAGGATGGACCGATCAAAGGATACTCAGACACTCTGGTGACAGATCTGCCGGGAATCTATTCGATGTCCCCTTACAGCAGTGAGGAGATTGTTTCAAGAAATTTTGTGCTGGAGGATAAACCAAAGGCGATCATCAATATTATTGATGCAACCAATATCGAGCGGAATCTGTATCTGACGATGCAGCTGCTGGAAATGGATATCCCGATGGTTGTGGCACTCAATATGATGGATGAGATGACCGGAAATTCAGGATCGGTGGATGTAAACGGGATGGAAGCGATGCTGGGTGTGCCGGTGGTCCCGATTTCTGCTGCAAAAAATGAGGGAGTGGATGAACTGGTAAGGCATGCACTGCATATCGCAAAATATCAGGAGCGGCCGGGACGACAGGATTTCTGTAGTGAAAATGAGTTTGGTGGAGCCGTGCACCGCTGTATTCATGCAGTCAGCCATCTGATCGAGGATCACGCAGAGCATGCGGGAATTCCTCTGCGTTTTGCAGCTTCTAAGATCATTGAAGGGGATCATCTGATTCTGCAGAAACTGGAACTGGACGAGAATGAGCACGAAGCAATGGAACATCTGATTGTACAGATGGAAAAAGAGCGTGGGCTCGATCGCAGTGCGGCGATTGCGGATATGCGTTTTAATTTCATCGAAAAGGTGTGCGAGAAAACGGTAGTAAAGCCGAAGGCAAGCCGGGAGCGCATCCGCAGTGAGAAAATTGATCGGATTCTGACCGGAAAATATACAGCAATTCCATGTTTTATCGGTATTATGCTGTTGGTGTTCTTCCTTACGTTCCATGTGATCGGCGCTTTTTTACAGAACCTGCTTGCCATGGGGATTGACGCACTGTCTAATGTGACAGACCATGCGCTGACGGCAGCGGGAGTCAATGAAGTGCTTCACGGACTGATCATTGACGGTATTTTTGCCGGAGTCGGAAGTGTACTGAGTTTCCTGCCAATTATCGTAACATTATTTTTCTTTCTGTCATTGATGGAAGACAGTGGTTACATTGCGCGAGTTGCATTTTTTATGGATAAACTTCTGCGAAAAATCGGACTTTCCGGACGAAGCATTGTACCGATGCTCATCGGATTTGGATGTACAGTTCCGGCGGTGATGTCGACCCGCACGCTGCCGAGTGAGAGAGACCGGAAGATGACGATTTTGCTGACTCCGTTTATGAGCTGTTCGGCAAAACTTCCGATTTATGCATTTTTTACCAGCGCATTTTTCCCGGAGTATGGAGCACTCGTGATGTGTGCTTTGTATCTGACCGGAATTGTGATTGGAATCCTGGTTGCGTTGTTGTATCGGAAAACACTGTTCCGTGGAGATGCGGTTCCGTTTGTCATGGAGCTGCCAAATTATCGTCTGCCGGGGCTGAAAAATGTTATGCAGCTTTTGTGGGAGAAAGCAAAAGATTTCCTGCAGAAAGCATTTACCGTTATTTTTGTAGCAACGATCTGTATCTGGTTCTTACAGAAATTTGATTTGCATTTTAATCTGGTGGCGGATTCTAAAGACAGTATTCTTGCGATGATTTCAAACTGCCTGGTTCCAATTTTTGCACCGCTTGGACTGGGAGACTGGAGGATCTGTACTTCATTGATCAGCGGCGTTATGGCAAAGGAGAGCGTGATCTCAACTCTGGAAATTTTATTTGGAGGAGCAGTAAAGGATGCATTGACACCGGTAGCGGCAGCTTCACTTCTGGTATTTAGTCTGTTGTACACGCCGTGTATTGCAGCAATTGCTTCCATTCGCCGGGAACTTGGACGAAAATGGGCAGTTGGCATGGTGATCTGGCAGTGTATGATCGCCTGGGTGGCAGCATTTGCGGTAAGGTGGCTGATGGTTTTATTTATGAGATAATGAAAATAGAGCAGAAAGTACTTGAAGGAATCGGAAAGATAGAATAAAATAATAACAAAAAAGGATTATTTATTTATGCTCAGACAAATGTGGAAAAAGAGGGTTTGTTTTGTTCTGGCTGTGATTCTGGCAGTAATTGCTGTGACACCAATGGAGATGGAGCACACAGATGCAGCAATGGTACATTCGGTAACAGCATTGATGACGGGAAATCTGGTAAACAAGTCCAATGCGGACAAGCTGACTTACAGACAGCTGGAGACAAGCGCCTATGAGAGAAAACTGATTTCAAAAAGTGTGTATAATTACACGATGCAGCAGGTCCCGGCATTGTATGAGGGCAGGAACGTCATTAATGTGTCCGGTATGACCGGAAAAGCAAATACCAGTTATGTGGATGATGATGGTGTTGGTGAAAATGTCTCGTTTGTAAAATTTCAATGTAGAAAGAGCGGTAAATACCAGTTTACGGAAAGTGATTTTAAGGGAAAATCCAAGAATGAAGTGATCTATAATGATAACAATTATCTCATGTTTCTGCCAAAAGAGTTAAAAAGCGGGTATGAGATTTATGACCCATGGAACAGTACCTACTATCAGTTTCTTTCCAGAACTTTTGCAAGTGGTTATGGCAAAGTATGGTATGATGTCAACGCATCGAAAAAACTTACGAGAAGTGCGAAGCGTGCAATAAAAAATTCGGCAGGGTATACAAGCGCTATCCAGAGGGAACTGCAGAAGAAAAAAGACAGTATTTCCAGATACAGTATGGAATCTGAAAAAAATACGTATCGCTTAAAGAAAGGAAATACATATCTGCTTGTAATTTTTACGCCGGATTCCTTCCGCTTCCGGAAAAAAATAACAAACGGAAACAATTATTATAAGGAACAGTATCTTTCCGATATTCCATGGTCGTTCGATCTGAAAATTACTTATATGGATGAAAAAGCAGATTAGCAAAATTACCCTATTGTATTAGAAATCAGAACGTGGTACAATGCATAAGAATAGAAAAAAGCATTGACGGAACAAGTAGTGAAATTGAAACATACAGAGAGAACGGTAGATGGTGTGAGCCGTTTATGGAAAGATTTCATGAAGACCACTCCTGAGCTGTGCGCGAAAGAAGCGTCACCGTGTAGCTGCGTTATAAGCCAAAGAGTAAAAGAATTAAGGTGGAACCGTGTATAAAGCACCCTTAGATATGTCATGCATATCCGGGGTGCTTTTTTATTTCCATACCAAAAGAAGGAGAGTTAACGTAAAATGGTAAACTTTAAGGAAAATGAAGAATTAAAAACACTGAATCATTCCTGTGCACATCTGATGGCACAGGCAATCAAGCATCTGTACCCACAGGCAAAATTCTGGGTTGGACCGGTTGTTGCAGAGGGATTTTACTATGATGTAGATCTTGGGGAAGATGTAATCCGTGATGAGGATATCGAAAAGATCGAAAAAGAGATGAAAAAGATTGCAAAATCCGGAAAGAAAATCATGCGACGTGAAGTTTCTAAGGCAGAGGCTATGGAAATGTTCAAGAATGATGAGTATAAACTGGATCTGATCTCCGATCTGGAAGATGGAAATATTACCGTATATGATCAGGGCGATTTTACGGATCTGTGCCGTGGACCGCACGTAGACAATGTAAAACTTTGCAGAAACTTCAAGCTGATCCGTCACTCTGGTGCATACTGGAAAGGTGACAGCAAAAACAAAGTGCTGCAGAGAATTTATGGTGTATGTTTCCCGACCGCAGAGGAGCTGGAGGCACACCTTAAGCTTTTAGAGGAAGCAAAGGAAAGAGATCACAGAAAAATCGGAAAGGACATGAACCTGTTTATGGTTGATGATCTGGTTGGCCGTGGACTTCCGATGTTCCTTCCGAAGGGATATGTGATCTGGCAGGAGCTGGAGAACTATATCAAGAACAAGGAAAGAAAGCTGGGTTATCTGCATGTTATGACTCCTTGTGTCGGTACCGTAAATCTGTACAAGACATCCGGTCACTGGGATCACTACAAAGAAAACATGTTCCCACCAATGGAGATGGAGGGAGAGTCTTTCGTTCTTCGTCCGATGAACTGCCCGCATCATATGATGATCTATGCAAACAGAAGACATTCCTATAAGGATCTGCCGATCCGTATCGGTGAGATCGCACATGATTTCCGTTACGAATCCAGCGGAACGTTAAAGGGTATCGAGCGAGGCAGACATTTTTGTCAGAACGATGCGCATCTGTTTGTAACACCGGAGCAGATTGAGGATGAGTTTACCAAGGTTGTAGACTTGATTTTCAGTACCTACAAGGATTTCGGAATTACCAATTACCGTTGTGTACTGTCTCTGCGTGATCCGGCAAACAAAGAAAAGTATCATGATGATGATGCTATGTGGAACAAGGCAGAGGATGCACTCCGCACGGTATTGAATGATCTGAAAATTGATTATACAGAGGAAATTGGAGAGGCTGCTTTCTATGGACCAAAGCTGGATGTAAACGTACAGCCTGCAGTCGGCAATGAGATCACACTTTCTACCTGCCAGCTTGATTTCTGTCTCCCGGCAAAATTCAATCTGTCTTATGTAGACCGTGATGGTGAGAAGAAGACACCGGTTGTTCTGCACCGTGCAATTCTTGGTTCCCTCGATCGTTTCATGGCATATATTCTTGAGGAGACCAAGGGAAATCTGCCGACATGGCTGGCTCCGGTTCAGGTTCGTGTGATGCCGGTTAAGACAGACAACGAGGAACTGACTGCTTATGCAAAGGAAATCTGCGATGCATTAGAGGCAAAGGATGTCCGTGTAGAACTCGATGACAGATCCGAGAAGCTTGGCTATCGTATGCGTGAAGGACAGGTGCAGAAGGTGCCGTATCTTCTGGTTGTCGGCTTCAATGAGAAAGAAGACAGAACCGTATCCTTCCGTCTGCATGGAGAAAAAGATACCACAGTTCTTCCACTGGATGAGTTTGTGGAGAAGCTTGAGAATGAGATCAAAAATAAGCTGAGAACTCATATCGGGGCTCAAAAATAAATAAAAGCCGATTTGAAACAGTAAAAAATGCGCGCAGCAAAAAGTGGTGCCCCCCTTTTGCTGCGCGCTTTTTTGCAGGAAAATATATTTTTACTTTCATGTTAGAAAGTCGTTGTATTCTGTTCAGAAACTTCCAACTTCCGGATCAACTGGAATTCATGTATAACCATTGCCAGTCCAACTGCAAAAGATAACACATCCGCAACCGGACTCGCATAAAGAATTCCCTTAATTCCCCAGAAACGCGGGAAAAGCAAAAGTAGAGGAAGCAGGAATAAAATCTGTCTTGTCAGAGAAAGAAACGTTCCCTTATATGCTTTTCCGATCGAACTGAAAAACGTCGAGGAAATCGGCTGCATAAAATTAAGCCATGTAAACAGCAGAAAAATCCGGAAATAGTTTACACCGAAATCAAAATATTCTTTGCTTCCGCTGCCAAACAGACCGAGGATCTGTCGCGGAAAAATCTGAAACAGCAGAAAGGATACAATGGATACAATGGCACCGACCGTAATCGCCAGACGATACGATTCCTTTACCCGGTTGTACTGTTTTGCACCATAGTTAAAACTCTGGATCGGCTGGCTGCCCTGTGACAGGCCGATAATCACGGAAAAGTAAAGCTGGTTGACTTTCATGACAATTCCGGAACAGGCAATCGGAATTGACTCTCCGTAAACGGACTGTGCACCGTAATGCTTTAGCAGGTTGTTCATCGTAATCTGCACGATCATCATGGCAACCTGGTTGATGGCAGAAGCCATGCCAAGTGAGCAGATCTGTGCCAGATGGGAAGCATTCGGCCGGAAATGCTCGGAGTACAGGGTTACTGTGCGGCAGTGTGACAGATAGCAGACCGCAATAATCGCAGAGATGACCTGACCGATCACGGTTGCCGCTGCAGCACCGTACATGCCCCAGTGGAATCCCAGAACAAACACGGCATCCAATACAATGTTGATAACGGCGCCGGAAATGTTTACAAACATCGCCATCTTTGGGCTGCCGTCTGCACGGATTAAGTGTCCGCTTCCGATCGTAAGAATTAAAAAAGGAAAACCGATCGCCGTCACACGGACGTATTGTCGGGCAAGCGGGAGAACATCTGCAGGGGAACCAAATCCGACCAGCAGAGGATTCAAAAATAATTCGGTTATGGCAAAAAGAAGGATGCCAACGGTAAGAAGCATTGTGATGGCGTTTCCGACAAAATAGGGAGCTCTTTCTTTTTTGCCGGCTCCCATGTGAAGGTTGAAGCTTGCCGCACCGCCGATTCCAAACAGAAGTCCAAGTCCTGTGCACATCATGGCAAGTGGGAATGCAATGTTGGTAGCGGCATTGCCGAGTGTGCCGACCGCATTTCCGATAAAAAGCTGGTCTGCAATGTTGTATACCGCACTGACAAGCATGGCGATAATGCTCGGTACGGAAAAGCGCAGAATCAGCGAAGAAATTTTGTCCACGGCAAGTGGATTTTGTTGTTCTGAAGTCATATGTTTCGCCCTTTCTTATGTTAATATCTGTATTTGCTTTTATATGGCAAACTTATATTATTATAGCTTTTTTCCTGTTTTTTTTCAATGAAGCCGGGCAGCAGAAAAATAAAATGGAAATTTTTGTATTTCTGAAACTTTTATGTGTGATGAATGGTCTAATAGATAGAAACAAAAAAGGAGGAAAATAAAATGAGTAAACTGAGTAGTGTATTAAAAAAGACAGGTATTGCAGTAGCTGCTGCGGCAATGCTGGTGACAATGGGAGCAGGAACGGTGGTTACACAGGCAAAAACAAGTCTGCCGGTTTATAAAGTATCGCTGGCAAAGAAGTATACCAACAACCAGAAGGGCAAACAGATGGAAGCCAGTGTAAAGATTCCGAAAGTGAAAATTACAGGTACAGACGGAAAAGTCATGAAAAGCGAAAGTGAAAAACTGAATGCTGCCATTTCCAGTTATCAGAACAAATTTATCAAAGATTATAAAAAAGATGTGGCAGCCATAAAGAAGGGAGAGAAGGGAAATGAGAGCCTTACTTCCGGATATAAGGTTGTAACCGACAACGACAAGCTGTTTTGCCTGCGGATTGATACGGTAATTGCTATGGGCGGCTCCCAGAGTTATGCAAAGATTTTCAGTGTGGATAAAAAATCCGGAAAACAAATCACTCTGAAAAATCTGTTCAAAAAAGGAAGCGGCTATATTGACCGGATTTCCGACAATATCAAAGAACAGATGCGGGCACAGATGAAAGAGAATGCAGATGTTACCTATTTTGTGGACGATGAAAACAATAAGTTCAATTTCAAGTCCATCAGCAATAAGACGAATTTCTATGTCAATGAGAAGGGAGAACTTACCCTTGTATTTGACAAGTATGAAGTAGCACCGGGATATATGGGAATGGTCGAATTTTCCATTCCGACAGGTGAGATTGTAGATATGGTTACAAACGGATATCTGAAATAAAAGGCAAATAGAAAAAATGGCTCTGTGGGCAAATCCCACAGAGTCATTTTTTCTAGTGTGCCGAGCATGGCACTAATCTTACTGGTGA
>ULRZ01048591.1_pt1 | contig 12699 bp, 10 predicted proteins | sample 1955861 | NCBI WGS metagenome assembly ULRZ01 (sample SAMEA4835694, study PRJEB28245) | human gut metagenome | biome: gut microbiome; material: fecal sample | place: Denmark | collected 2008 | reverse complement strand
AGCGCCTTCAGTTCCTGCTCCAGCTCCTTCCGCCGCTCGATCTGAGCGCGGAAATTCTCCAATTCATCCGCAGGAATATACTTCTCCCGCCGCTTCTTGTTCTCCGTCCAACGATGGTAAAAATACTCCTTGCCGTTGACAGTCTTCTTCGTAACAGAGCCAGCAGGCAAAGTTGCAATCTGCTGTTCCAGCTCTGCCGCCCGAGTTTGCATTTCAGATAAGTCCATAGCGCACCTCCTGTGAGATACTATTCTATGCAGAATTATACCCCATTATACCCGCAAAATCAAGGGTATAATGGGGTATAAAAAATTCACGTTACTCTTGGCAAAACTCACGATACATAATTTCGGCCAATGCACTTTTCAGCGCAGCATATTTCTTAGGATCGCTGAACAAAACGCTGAATGCCTGGCTGCTCTCCTTGTAAGCATCCATTGCGGTTTTGTCATATGCTTTAGAAAACACACTATTCACGAAAATTTGCTCTCCATCTTGCTGGGCAGACTTTCGCAACACATCATCCTTAGACATCTTGCTCATAAGAATCTCCGCAAGTATCCGATCACCTTCTGTAATCTCTCCAGCATAGTGCTCGTTAAATTTTTCGATCACTTCTTCAAGCTGGCTTTTGCTCTCCTGCTTAGCAGATCCCTTTTTCATGGTTGGGGTATCATACTGACCAGATCCGTCATTATCCAAAGAAATAGAACCGGCAAAAGTTTCCTCCAGCTTGTAGTACTCCAATGTGACTTTGTTTCCCAGGTCCCACACTTCTGTTTCATCACTAGGCAAGAGGCGTGCGAGATAACTGCAAAAAATATATTCTTTATGCAGACCTTTATCAAACATTCGGACGATCTGAGTGATATAATTATACCACTTTACAAAGCTGCGTATCTGCCGGCGGAATTCATAGCGCTGCTGCTGATCCAAATTGCTATTATAGCGTTCCGAAACCGGCAGCAAAGCATTTGTAATCTTTCCCTGCAAGGCCACATTATTCTTATTGTTTTCAGGGTCAAGGTAGATTGATGTAACAAGGTCGATGTCCTCATCGGTGTAAAGCTTGTACTCCCGCAATTTTTTCTGTGCGGTATAAATCAAATCGACATTGATTTCAGATTCCAGGCTGGTCTCTGTATAGAACGCTTGGAAAGCCTCCTGAATATCCTCCGCAGTGTTCACAAAATCAAGCACATAGGTATCAATTTTGCCGGGGCAAATCCGGTTTAAGCGGCTAATTGTCTGTACCGCTTTCACATCACGCAGCTTTTTATCAATAATCATGGTATGCAGAAGAGGCTCGTCAAAACCCGTCTGATATTTTTCCGCAACGATCAAGACATCTCCCTGTTCATGGAAAACATCCTTTGTCTGACTTTCAGTTACTCGGTTTCCATCTGTATCCTTATTCATCATACTTTCCGTGTATTCGGAGTCCGGAATATCCGGGTCTGTAACACTACCCGAGAACGCAATCATCACCTGAAGGCTATCATAGCCTTGCTGGCGAATGTATCGTTGAACCTCATAGAAATAACGGACAGCAGCAAGCCGCGAGGCTGTCACAACCATCATTTTCCCCTTACCGCCAATTGCCTTGCTGGTCACTTCGCGGAAGGTCTCTACGATAATGGCTGCTTTTTGCGCAATATTATATGGGTGCAATTCTGCATACCGGCGAATCAATTTCATTGCCTTGGATGCCGGTACCTCCGGGTTATCCGGTATGTTTTTTGCCACTTTATAGCAGGTCTTATAGGTAGTGTAATTTGCAAGCACATCCATAATGAAGCCTTCTTCAATGGCCTGCCGCATGCTGTACACATGGAAAGGATGGAATGTACCGTCTATCCATTCCTCACCGAAAATCTCTAGTGTCTTGTCCTTGGGAGTGGCCGTAAAGGCATAAAAGCTAAGATTGCTGTGCTTCCCGGCAGTAATCAGTTCTTTCAGGAATTTGTCATTGGAAGCATCCAGTTCCTCTTCCGCTTTCCCCTCCAGTTCGGCATACTCTGCCAAAGCGTCAGAAGTGTCTGCCAAAGCCATTTTCAGCTTCATTGCACTCTGGCCGGTTTGGCTGCTATGGGCCTCATCCACAATAACGGCAAAAGCTTTACCCGTTGTATCGCCCACAAGATCGTAAATGACTGGGAACTTTTGAAGGGTCGTGACAATAATCCGTTTCCCATCATTGACTGCTTTCAGCAGATCTTTGGAGCTCTTCTTTTCATCAATCAATACCACGCTGCCCAGCGTATGATCGAAGCTGTCGATGGTGTCTTGCAACTGACTATCCAGTACTTTCCGGTCTGTAACAATGATAACTGAGTTATAAATAGCCCGGTTTTCGTCATCATGCAGACTGGCAAGGCGATAAGCGGTCCAGGCGATACTGTTGGACTTACCAGAACCGGTGCTGTGCTGGATGAGGTAGTTGTGTCCGGGACCATGTTCTCTCGTATGGTAAACCAACTTCCGGACAACGTCTAGCTGATGATATCGGGGAAAAATGATCTTTTCGGCGATGTCCGTGCGGACCTTTCCATCGGGCAAGGTCGTTTTCTTAACCTCTTTCTGATAACTGATGAACTTTTGTAGGATATCAAGAAAGCTATCCTTTTGGAGCACTGTTTCCCACAGATACGCTGTCACATAGCCACCAGTGGGGTTCTGTGGGTTCCCCGCTCCACCGTCTACACCAGGACCATTGCTCCCCTGGTTGAATGGAAGAAAATATGTTTTGGGTCCCAACAGTCGAGTGCTCATGGCTACTCGATACAGGTCCGCTGCAAAATAAGTAAGGATTCTGCGATTAAACTGAAAGGCCTCCTCACGTGGATCGCGGTCTGTCATCCACTGGGTGATGGCATTGTCGATGGTCTGCCCAGTCAGCTGGTTCTTCAGTTCGATGGCAACCAGCGGAATTCCGTTGACCGCCAGCATCATATCCACGCTGTTATTATTGTGCGGACTATAATGCCACTGGCGGATACACTGACAGATATTTTCCTTGTAATGAGTCAAGGCCAGTTGATTCAGATTCGTCTCCGGTTTGAAGTAGATAACCTTAAACTCCTGGCCGCGGTGCTTGAAGCCGTGGCGCAGGACATTGACCAGGCCCTCCATATCGACCGCACTTTGAAAAGCTTTATAAAACTTCTTCTGTGGATCGCTTTTACAGCGCTTTTCAAACAGTGCCCATTGCACTGGCTGCGTATTCTTGACAAAGGTGCAAAGCGTCTCAATATCCAGGGCATAGTTTTCCGTGAACACTCCTGTACTATCGTACTGAAATCCGGTACGATACCCCGCATCTGTAGCTTTCTGCCAGCCACCTTTGGGAGAAATCAAAAAGGATTCTATATCCTGTTCAAATTGCTTTTCATTATCTGCCATCGTTACACCTCCTGCGATTCATTTTCAGTCTGGGATGCATCAAAACGTTGCTTGCTTTCAACAACCGCCTGAAGCATCTTGAAATGCAGATTGACAAAATGAATATAAGCAGCTGCCGCCTCCAATAATGGTGCATTCCTTTTTTCAGGGAGCGGTTGTCCTATCTGTATTCCAATTTCATAGTTATCACAAAAATCTACGGTCTGATAGAATGCCTTTTCCGATAAATGAACATATCCGCTGGCATTGTTGTATACTTCAGAAAAGATGGGATCTATTTTTGCCACTTCATCTTTTAAGTATCCGTCAAGCATTTTATTGCCGTTTACATCTTTCAGACTTTTGATGGGAGTTCCATCGAGAATACACCGGATAACCGCATTTCGATCCTCGGCAATAAACGCCGCATAAGTCCGCATACAGTTGTCCATCTGCATGCGGAGAAGGACTCCGACACAAGTTAAATTCCGATCTTTTAGCATGGGAATCAGGCCATCGATTAAGCGAATACATCTGTCAACAGATGCACAGAAAAACAAATCATCCGTACATAAGGTTTCTCCAATGATGCCTGTCGCTAATGACACGGCTTCCTTCCGTAATTCCTGTAATTGCTCAATATAGGCGGCGAGCTTAATATTGTATTCTTCGTTTTTCATCAGACCACCCGCTTTTTCCCAGTCACAACTTCAAAAATCAAGGACTTTTTGTAGGATTCTAAATCCGTAATCAATGCCTGTTTTTCATTCACAAGAGTATCCAACATAGTGCATTTTGCTTTTAAATATCCAACGATTTTTCGTTGTTCTTCAATTGGCGGAATGGGGATAAGTATTTTTTTTAGATCATCTTTTGAGACTTTTAATCTACAAGTATTTATACGATCGTCCCCACGCTCAATAGAGTAAATTCCCTTTCCTAAACTGTGAAGCACTCGTAACATTGCTTTATTCCTAAAAATATATTCACAAAATTTTGCCGTTACATGATCTTCAATTGTATCATAAAACGTATAATATGCAGGACTAACACATCCAAACCATGACGAAACACCCGATGCTCCAACAATCATGTTCATACTATTCATAACTAAGTCTCCTGCATATGCAAGCTTATACTGAGAAAAATCTTCCTTAAATCGATCCAGATTAGTTGTTTTATCTGCATATAATGTAACTCCTAAATCGATAGATAGCGAAAGACGTTCTTTGGATATCACAGAAGTGTTTCTTTCATTACGTTCCTGCAACACATATTTAAACGGAATCAACCTCCAATGAGCAGGCATTTCCCCGATCCACTCAACGCCAGAATCCTTCATTTTCACATTTGGATCTAGGCCCTTGGTCACAACTTCATAAATGATGGAGGCTTTCCAAGATTTATATTCCTCAATACTAGCTTTGGCTTCGGATATAATACTGTCAATTTTTATACATTGTGTATCTAGAAAGCTTGTTATAATATCGCATTCTTTCGGAGAAGGGAGGATTACGTTGCAACGACGAAGCATTTTTTGCGTTACACTAAATACTTTTATTCCGCTAGCACTTGCACGAAGTTGTGAACGCCAAGCATCCGTCAAAAATAAATACGCCAAGTATTTCGAAAATCTGGTATCAATTGGATACAAGATTATTGTATGATATCCTGCAAATACCTTACCATCAATATCCATTAAGACAGCATTTCCTAAACCATCTAGATCCTCTGAAGTATCAGCAAAAATAATATCATGTTTACTTATAAGTGACGAAGGATTTGTCTCAAGAAATATTTCTGGAACAAAGCGCAAAAGTTCTTTTGACAGATGTGTACCGGTATTAGATTTTGCATGGATCTGACCGTAACTAATTACAGATACTCCGTTCTCGACTAAATCAGCTTTTGTAATTGGTAACCCTTTCCCGAAAGAAAAAAGATTTTTAAGCCGCTTTACTTGCCAATTCTTTGGAATCTGAGCTATCCATTCAACTCCACTATCTTTCATTTCAAATTGGACTTCTCTATAGGTCACTTTATTCGCCAGCCTTTCCAAAAAGCTCATAGAGTTTTTCCATTAGTGCATGCTCATGGACTTCAATTCGCTGTGCAATCTGGTCAGCAGGTTCAATCTTCTTATATTCATAAAAAGTTCGGGTAAAAGGAATTTCGTAGCCAATTTTCGTTTTACCTTCATCCACCCAGGCATCTGGATTGTAAGGCAACACCTCGCGGGAAATGTATTCCTCTACTTCCTCCGTCAACGGAATATTTTCGGTATCCCGCTTGGCTGTGTCAGCCACTTTTTTCCCGCGCTTTAAAACAAGGGTGCCATCCTCGTTATAAATCGGTGTCTCTACAACTACTTTGCGATAACCCAAGGAAATGCCATTCAGGACCTTGCTCTTGCAGATAATTGACTTCCCGTCTTCTTCTGCGCCCTCATAGGTTTTGCTGCGGTTTTCTCCATATGCTTGAACGATCATAGCTCGACAGCGCTCCGCAATATCCACCCGCTTATTGCCGATGGGTTTCCGACGGGACTGGCAGCACTTGCTGGCGTCAATCAGCTGGACTTTACCTTTTCGATCCTCTGGCTTGTCCTTGCTAATGATCCAGATATAAGTAACGATCCCAGTGTTATAGAAGGAGTCATTGGGAAGCTGCACAATAGCATCTAGCCAGTCATTCTCAATCAGATAACGGCGAATTTCGCTCTGCCCGCTTCCCGCATCGCCGGTGAATAAAGAGGAACCGTTCTGAATGATGGCCATTCGTCCGGTATCTTTCAGTTTTTTTACACCGTTCATCAGGAACAGCATCTGTCCGTCGCTCTTGCCGGGGAGACCAGGTGCAAAACGGCCCATTTCACCTTTTTTATGCTCTGCTTCCACTACGGTAGCTTCACGTTTCCAGTCGATACCAAAAGGGGGGTTGGAAATCACGAAGTCAAACTGATAACCGGTAAATTTATCGTCGGACAAGGTGTCGCCAAACTTCATATTGTCCGGGTCACCACCGTGAATCATGGTATCTGCTACTGCGATTCCCATTGTAAAAGGATTGATTTCCTGTCCGAATGTCTGCACGCTAGCCTTGCTGTCCAACTGTTTCAATCGTTCTTCCATACAGGTCAGCATCTGACTGGTGCCCATAGTCATATCATAAACTGTGCAGTGGATTCCATCGTCATCCTTTACGATATCGTTGTCGGTCAGCAGCAGGTCGCACATCAAGTAAATGATATCCCGGCTGGTAAAATGAGCCCCTGCCTCTTCGTTGTAGGACTCAGAGAACCACTGTACCAGTTTTTCAAAAATATAGCCCATATCCACCGTTGAAATGTATTTTGGGCTCATATCTAGATCTTTTGCGGAAAAATCTACAATGACTTGATAGAGTACACCCGCTTCGACCATACGATCTATCTGCGCTTGGAAATTCATGCGTGAGAGAATTTGCTGCACATTATCGGAAAAGCCTGCAAGATAATCTCGAAAATTGTCCTCAATATTCTCTGGGTCAGTGATAAGTCTGCTAAAGGTGAATTTGCTGGTGTTATAAAACTGATAGCCAGCAGCCTCTTTCAAAAAGCCGACTTTCAGTTCTCCAAAGCTCTCATATTGCTTGTTTGCTTCCAGCACCGCATCATGCGAGGGGAGGAGACAATCGTGAAAGCGTTTGATTACACACATAGGCAAAATCACTAGGCCATATTCATGAGGTTTAAAGGCCCCAAAAAGGGAGTTGGCGGCATTCCAGATCAGCTTCGCGTTTTCCTGTGCGCGCCGACCGACTTCATTAATTTTCTGTTCACTGGGGCTCATTATTCATTTCCTCCATTGTTATATACTCGCTGATCAAAAACGGCAAGGACATCGTCAAGTGGCACACCGCTCCAATGTTCTAAGTCTGAATCGACACTGTATAAAATCCTTGCCTTCAAAATTTCATCTGAAAAGGTGCGCATACCGGAAATTACACCTTCTAATCTGGATGTAAGGGCATACAGTCGTTCCGGCACGAGATCCCTGTGCTCTACATGAGCAGCTATCTGCTGCTTATATGCCTGCAATTGAAAATTTGTAGTGGACATTGCCTCCTGAAATTCTCGATCTGTGGAATCCAACCATTCTTCCAGCTCATGATATACCCACATCTCATCGCGACGAGTAATGATTTTTCGCAGACGATCGAAATCTTCATAAGCCGTTTTGATGCTAGGTCGCGTATCAAATAGCCGCTGCAAATCGCTTACCCGATAGCCAAGTTCTCCTTCTGGCATCAAAATCAGGGTATCCTTATCTTTCACTGGGCTCCACTTTAACTTTTCATGGGCAAATTCTGCAAAATCGGCATAAACAAGGGAAAACCAATACTCCACTGGAATGATATGGAGAGCACTCGGCAAATAACCTCGTATTGCATCCACGATAATAGGGTTGCAGTCCGAAAGGACTACCTGCACATTGGGAACTCCGTCTTTCAAAAGCACTGCCGCAATATCAGCAGAACTGACGCCATAAACAATGTCATAGACCCGGATACCATGATCAACGTTAAGAAATATTGTATACTGATCCTTGTCCGTTTTTCCGGACAAAATCGCCAATCTAGAAGGAAGCATTGCCGTTTTGCGGCAAGCTTCTTTTTTTCGTACCCAGCGATTGAAAATCTGGCCAACAGCCTGCCTGGAAATTGATCCGGATAGCTGGTTTGCAATCTGCGCATAGCTAGCTCCGTTAAGTACTTGTTGTGCAATTTCATTTTCCAGACGGAAAGTCACATTATCTCGCCGGGATGCAAAACACACTGGCTTGGAAAAAATATGTTTGCAATCTTTATTGAGACACCTGTATTTATAAAACTCATACTCCAGCTGGATCACTTTTTTCTTTTCACCATCAGAAACCAGATCCATATACGTTTTGGAGAACAGGTCCTGCGTTTTTACCGCATCGCTTCCACAGCGAGGGCAATACTCAATTTCCGGATCATGCAGCCAGGCGTTATAGTAGGTATCACTGCCTTTCCCCTTTTGAACGAAGAGTTCGGCCTGGCCCAGCAATTCTGTTCGCCCCTCATCTTCTCGCCTAAAAATACGCTTAGCCATGGCACACCTCTTCCCATAACAACCTCACTATAACTATACCATACAGGCACCATAATTACCACCAATCGCTTTACAATAATATATTTTATATTTATTTTTACCACCAGTTACTTTACTTTCTTCTCTATCTATATATTTCACTCTTGTGTATACTGTCATCATCCAAAAGCCCCTCTACTTCCTGTCCTCCTCTGAAGCCGGCCAGATGGAGTCCTGTCAAATAAGGGGCCAAACAACTGCGAATAAAGGAGTATTATTATGAAAGCAACTTTTCTGAGCGCAAGCGGCTATACCGATCCTAGTAAAAATAACGGCGACTGCATCCTGGCGGATAACGGTTCAGAGCTCGTCATCTACGACTGCGGATGCGAAGAACATGCCCGCAGAGTTGTCGAGTACATGGACGCACATGCCTATTCCAAAGCAAAGCTTGTTCTCTCCCACAACGATGCAGACCACTTCGACGGAATTCCTTATCTCATTGATCAAGGAGTTCTATCCGAGGTTTATACTCTTCTTTTACTAAAGTATAAGGATGAACTTCTGGACCGAGTCAACGACAAGCGCCGCACACGAGATTCCATTGCTCGACGGATTGCAGAAATTTATGACAATATCTATTCTCTCTCCGAGCAGGTCATCCTTAAAGACATCTTTACAGACACATTGGTAGCCGATGGAATCACAATTCCAGGGCCAGACAAAGAGTATTCCCTCGATGCCGTTGCCAAAAGGATTGACAGCAGGGAGAGCGACGACATTGACAAGGAAACCATCGTAAACGCCGTGAGCACCCAACTTTCCATAGCTTTTGGTCTTGGGAAGCGTTTGCTTCTTACCGGCGACAGCAGCTTTGCAGCGATTGAGAACTCGGTAAAATCCCATTCCGCTATCCAGCTCCCTCACCACGGAAAGCTGGATCAGGCTGAGCAAATCTTTGGTTGCAAGGATAACAGTACCATTTACTTTGTCTCTGACAATACCGGAGCCACAAATGGAGGATCTACAAAACTGAAAGCTGCACATCCTCGTGGACACGCAATTTTCTATACGCTGGATGGCGATCAGACCTGTACCTCCTCCTCTTTCCGGATCACACAGCCTACCCGATCCTATTTCCGTGGGATTTGATTATGAGATATCTACTACATCAAAGTCAGCTCAACGAGCTAAATGGACGCCAAGCATACCTGTATGATATTTTTCAGGTGTACTTCCTTCCGGGAAAACCGGAAGGAAGTTACATCCCTTTGGTTCCCTTGGGGACCAAAGGCCCCGATGTGCTTTTTATAACAGGACATACGCATCAGGTTCAGGATTATCTGGGTGCTTATATCAAGCAGATTCCAGAACGTTGCATTGTCATTACCAGCTGTATGGGGCGCCACTTCAAGAAATTCACGGCGAAAAAAGAAGTCTATGTACCTGATATCTACCAGGATTACTGCCTGCTTCGGGATGGCAGACCCTATGGATTTGAATTCGATATTTCCGATGCTGAACTTGATCTCTATAACGCATCTGGAGGTATAAAAGAGCGCATCCAATCAGCCTATGATCGTCTTTAATAAGGAGTCTATATGAAGTTAGAACTACTCGACACCTACCATATTCGCGTTCGTTTGAGCGCCAGCATTATCGTCTTAGCCCCATTGGCGATTACAATTTTCCTTTGCTTTCAAGAAATAGCTACTCTCGCCTCTTCTACTGTCCTAATTGCTGTCCTTCTGGCATTTACGAACTACCTCCCAATTTTGCAGAGGCAGATCTACCAAAAAAATCTTCCGTTCAAAAATTATGCAGCACAGTTCCTCATGCCAGATGACGATACTCTTAATCCCTCTTCCAAAAAACGATACTATAGAATACTCACAGAAATTGATCAATCATTTTCTGGCTTTCAACACCCTGATACCAGCGAAAGCTTTTATCAGTGCTGTGAGAGTGCTGTTCGATATTTGAGAGAAAAAACTAGAGCCAACTCTTTAATTTTGGAGGAAAATATTAACTACGGCTTTTACAGGACACTCTATTCCAATAAGACAACTGGAATTATACTGTGCATTGTGTTTGGATGCCTTACTGTTGCATATTCGTTGTTTTACTTTAAGTCGTTATCTCTAGTACCTGTCGGCAACTACATTGCCTTCTCAGCGAACATAGCACTACTTGTATTCTGGATTTTAGGCGTAAACCAGAGCGGCCTAGAAAGCACTGCAAAACAGTATGCAAAGGCGCTCCTCTCAACGATTGACTTGCTTTAAGCGTCTGTTTTTTCCCCCTCAGGAGAGTGTATTGCCGTTCTTAACTTCATCCCTATTTCTGTCACATTCTGTTTTCCATAGACGTGCCTAAACAAAAAGGTGGGCAGGCTCTCTACAAGCATTTATACGATTAAGGTGAGGTCCTCCTTAATCAGAAATCGCCGCGTGTCCGGACAGCGGCTGTGCTTGCTATTCTCTCAAATCCCAGTTTTCTCCGTCCCAACGCCGCTCTTTTTCTTCGTCAAAATCTGTGCTATACTGTAAGAAAATCAGCGGAAGGGAGGACTTATTCATGGCGCTGAAACGTGTATTTGCCGGATTTTATACACGGTACGATGGGAAACCTATTTTCGTTGTCCGGATGCTCAAGGACATCGATACGGGCGAGTCCATCGTGGTCTGCAAGGACGCCAGCTTTACCAGAGAAGACAACGAGCATTACTACCTCATCCAGTACACCTCCTTCTGCGAGCAGGTCGAAGTCGATGGTGTGCTGCGGGATAAATACGTCCGCCAGACCCGGCGCGAGATCGACGAAGGCACCGTCCGCGAAGTGTATGAAGACGGCTTTCCGGAGCCCAAGAGCAAGCCCTTCACTTATGTTGATGACGAGTACGCAGAGCGCACCATCCGTTGCAGCAGAACCTACTACGAGTACGCCAAGGACATCTGCGAAAACTACCGGATGGATCTGCGGCGATACAAGCTCATCCGGGAACGGAAGCAGTACATCGGCATATCCAACCGCGAGGCATATCAGGCCATGTGCGAGGATCTTGCGTTTGCCCAGCAGTCGCTCAAAACGGTGCTCAACGACTACGCCGATCTCTTCCGGAAACGCTTTTCCGAGGGGCTGTCCATCCGCAAGGCAGCGGATGCCATGCAGCAGAATCGCGGCGTGATCGAGCGGCGGCAGGCTGCACTCTACCGGGCGTTTGCCCAGCTCTTACAGCAGCGGGACGAGGCAGATGGTGTCTGTCGGCTGATGCAGAAAACTGAATACGATCAAAGAGATATAGAGGATTTGCTCGAATAATTGATGCAAAACCAAAGCGCTTGTCGTAGTGGCAGGCGCTTCTTTTTTTGCCCTTGTTATGACAGAACCGTGACGGGCCGCATCATTTTGTCCGTTGGAAAGTAGAAAGGGCAATTTGAAGCAGAACGCAGAGCTTGCATCGCCGTCCTCAAAACTTTTTTGAGAAATCTGGGACAAAACCGGTCTCTGATTCTCTTAGCTAAGTAGAGGGGGGATCAGGGGCAAGAGAAGTTTTTTGAAAAAGGGTGCCAAGTTTTTAGAGAAAAATGTCCGTTAAAAGGTAGAGAGGAAAACGTCCGTGAGACAAAATCGTGACACTTCGATTCATTCTGTCCGTTGGTTATATAGAAGGGGAAAACAATTTTTCTCTCGACCCCTGTTTTTCTCTTGAAAATTGTCCGTTGTAAAGTGAAAGGCAAACAGCTTCGCTTCCAAGCCGCCCTTCAAACAAAGTTTTTCAAAATTGAAAGGAGAAACATTATGATCACTTACTACAACCACACCCACATGACCGCTGTACCCACCCGCCTCCTGCTGGATACGAACCTCTCCGCAGAAGCCAAGCTCACCGGCGCGCTCTTGTACACCTTCGAGGACGGCGGTCTGAGTGCGCAGGAACTTGCAGATGTTCTGGGCCTTCCGCCCGAAAAAGTCGCTCCGGTTTTTGCTGAACTCACCGGCAACGGCTATCTGGAAATCCTGGAGGAAAACGGTGCCTTCGGGCTGCACCTGAAGGGGTGAGCCTCATGCCGGACCGCACGCGACCTATCCGCAAGGAAATCTGCCTGAACGAGCAGGAGCTGAATCTCATCCAGCACAAGATGCGCCAGTTGGGAACACACAACTTCGGCGCTTACGCCCGCAAGATGCTGATCGACGGCTACATCATCAAGGTCGATTAC
>ULRZ01059937.1_pt1 | contig 12854 bp, 12 predicted proteins | sample 1955861 | NCBI WGS metagenome assembly ULRZ01 (sample SAMEA4835694, study PRJEB28245) | human gut metagenome | biome: gut microbiome; material: fecal sample | place: Denmark | collected 2008 | reverse complement strand
ACATTCTGGATGCCTTCTGCGGTAAGGATTCTGGCAAATTCGTCAATTTCCGCGCGGTTGTAATGCAGGCAGGTCAGGTGCACAACCGGCTCCACATGGTAGTTCTGCTTGATCTTTTTGGCAAGTTCAATCGTGCGGTTACAGTTTAAGCTGCCGCCCGCACCAAACGTCACGCTGATAAAATCCGGCTGCAGTTCGCACAGCACATCAAGTGTCGCATCAATATTTTTCAGTTCACTGTCCTTTTTCGGAGGAAATATCTCAAAAGATAAGCTTTTTTTATGATTACATGCGTCAGAAATTTTCATTTTAATACCGTCTTTCGTTCAAAATTATTGTAATTACTCTGATTATAGCAGGAAAAAATAAAACTGTATAATACATAAATGATGCATTTCTCCATAGATTCAGGCTATAGCAGGAAAAATCAGCGATACGATTGGAATCAGCACGGCGCGGGTAGCAGTTCTTTTAAGAAAAATGGAGTCCAAAGATCTGATTGGAAAAGAAAAAAGAACACATAGTTTTACAGATAATAAACATAATAAAATTACAGCGTAAAAATGCAACAATTCTTATAAGAATGTTGCATTTTTATTTACACTTTTTATATCGGATGGATTTTCTGGAACTTAACCCCAAAAATAAAAAATTTCAAATTTTTGATTACAGATCTATTTTCAAATAGACAGAATCCTTTTCATCCTGCTCAATTCCAAGATAGCGTTTGGTGACATCATAGGAAGAGTGATTGAACAAACCCATAAGCAGTGCGGGCTGTGCTCCCTGTTTCCATGCGTGGTAGCCAAACGTTTTCCGCATGGAGTGACAGCTGACCATGCGGCTGTTTGTGGTTTGGGCTGCAGCTTCCTTTACAATTCGGTACGCTTGCGAACGGTTGATGGGATGCTGCCGGTCGGTGTTTTTGCAAAACAGATAATCACATTCCTGTGGAAAACAGGCATCCATATACCATCGTAGGGCATTCTTGGCATTTTTGTTGAGTGCAATGTAATTTTGTTTTCCGGTTTTCTGTTCCAGTATAAGCAGATGTTCACGGAAACGCTGCGTGTAAAAATCATAGACATCGGACCATTGCAGCTGTAAAAGGTCACTGATGCGCAATGCCGTATTAAGACCGAGGATAATCAGGGCATAGTTGCGGGGATGTGGTTTGACCGTCTGGTAGTACGTGCTGAATTTTTGCAATTCCTTGCGATTTCGAATCGGTTGTGTGGTTCCCATTTTGTTACTCCTTTCATAGAAGTCAGATTCTTGAGTGATAGTACAGAAATGCATGGTAATCCGTATATATCCCCACGTCAAGGTGCAACATTCTTATAAGGAGAGTTGCATCCTCTGGATGAAGGGGAATAAACATGGAGGTTCTTATGCTGAAACTGAGCTTGAAACCGGGCGAATACATTACATTGGGAGATAACATTAAAATTATTTTCTCCTGAGGCTCTGCCAACAACATACATCTGCTGGTGGATGCACCGCGCGAAATAAATGTTGCCAGAAACAGTGCGGGCAAAGACAAAAAGCCATAGCCTTACCACATCACATTCCGTCGGAACGGATTCCGCGGAACACACACATGGAGGTAAAATTTTATGAGTATGGTAGTACAACACAACATGCAGGCAGCCAATGCCAACAGAATGTTAGGAGTTACAACAAGCGCACAGCCCAAAAGAGATGATTAACTACAGTAAGAACAACATTCTTGCGTAGGCTGGACAGTCTATGCTTGCACAGGCAAATCAGTCTAATCAGGGTGTACTTTCTCTGTTACAGTAATTTTGGTAAATTTATATTTGCTACAGAAAAGGAGTCGGGCAACCGGCTCCTTTTTGTAATGTTTTATAATGAACGAAAGTCTGTTGAAGAACAAAAGTAGGACTTAATTGCCGTGATTTTGTATTGCGACTGATGAAAAAGGGTGATTTTTTTCGTTTGGGGACATATAGAAAATTTTTGCTCGGTTATGTCCCACTCTTTTGGCACAGTGGGACATATAGAATCATTCCTTTGCATTATGTCCCTTATGTTTGCGGCAATGGGACATATAGCGTTTTTTCTGGCATATATGTCCCGGGAAACAAAAGAAAAGGGACATAGTGAGTAAGTTTTCATGTATATGTCCCAATGAGCAAAAGAAAAGGGACATAGCCGATAAGTTTTCATGTATATGTCCCAGTGAGCAAAAGAAGAGGGACATAGCCGATAAGTTTCCGTGCATATGTCCCAGTGAGCAAAAGAAGAGGGGCATAACCAATAAGTTTCCATGCATATGTCCCGAAAGAGAGAAGAAAAAAATTCAGTCAGCAGATTTTCACACATATGCCAATATCCAGAAGGCAATGTGCATAAAAAATCCCGCCACAGCGGGAGGAGAAATTTTTCTGTGGCGGATCTATAAGAGAAATCGCTTTCACGAATTGTTTTTAGTCGGAACTGACAGCACCCCAACACCGTTTGTTAAAATACAACAGCTCCTTTTGTTTTGATGGTTTTATATTACCAGTGCATTATGAACAGGTTGTGACGACATGCTAAAGAGTTTATGAAAATTCGAAACAACTTATAAACTTCTGCTTTCCTAAAGGGAATAAATGCGATTTTACAAAAGTTTTACCCAAAGGAATTTCAAAATCGTGTAAAATAGAAACGGCAGTTTTTGTAGAAAAAGTACATACAGGAGAAATGAGAAAATGTAGTAATTCTACAAATAGTATGTTTGAAGAACAGGAAGCAAAATCTTATACAGAGGAGACAGGAGTATTTGCAAATCATCATATTTCAGGAGGGGACACAGGCATACAGAAACGCGAAACCATAGATTATGAAATAAGAGCCACCTACGCATCTCTGCGCAAGTCGGAAAAAAAGGTTGCTGATTATGTGCTGGCAAATGAGATAGAGTGCAGTAAGATTTCTCTGGAAAAACTTGCAAAACGCAGCGGAGTCAGCCAGCCGACAGTCATGCGTTTTGTAAAGGCGATGGGGTTTGACGGCTTTAAAGAATTTCGTTACCAGATCATAGAAGACCTGTCGGAGCGCAATCACCGCGAAAAAGAAACCTATGCCATGTACGGCTATCCCATCCGTCCGGAGGATGACTTGAAGCTGATCCCGGCAAAAGATCTGATGACAAAGCTGCTGTATCTCGGATATGACTGCCGGTTCGATGAGGACTACTATATCCAGCATATATCCGCCGCACTTACCGAAAAAGATGTGATGGTGGGAATTTCCTATTCCGGGCAGTCGAAGGATACAGTAGATATCATGAAGGCAGCGAAAAAGGCGGGCGCGCAGACGATTTGCATTACAAATTTCAGGGAATCGCGTATTGGTAAATGGAGTGACGTGGTATTGTGTAGTTCCCAGAAACAGTGGATGTACGGAGACTGCATTTTTTCCCGCAGTCCGCAGATCGTGATCAACGACATGATCTACATGGGACTTATGACAAATGCTTACGAAAAAGGCACAAAACAACTTGACAAAAACAGCAGAATTATCCGCGACCGGGCATACGAGCAATGAGGCAGAGGAATAGAGATTGCAGAGAAATATAGAAGATGTGACTTGTAGTTTTCCTACAAAAAGTCACATCTTTTTTGATGTCTGAATTTACAATCCTGTTACAAAAGTATTACGGCGATTTGATGGTATTTGCCCCTGTATCCCCCTATACTTGACCATGTCCGAAGCGACAGCGGATGCAAAAATGCAGTATTCTTAGAAAAACGTCAGACATTACGTCTCGTGGCTGCACAATTAAAACAGGGAAAAAGGAGCGAATATATATGCTGAAATTAGAACATATCAAAAAGTCATACGATGGTGTGAACATATTAAATGACATTAATTTAGAGATCGCCGATGGCGAGATAGTTTCCATCTTAGGTCGACAAAAAATATATGGTTGTCTCACGGCTGATGGGCGATGGGGCATTGCAGACTTTTTACATAACGGTATTTCAGCAAGGGAAGTGTGGTTGCGATGATGATGCTCATTCCATCCATCGTCAGTATTCTGTTCCTGAATTATCTGGAAAAATACAACATCCGTTACAACAAAATTTCCCTGATGGAACTGAAAAAGAACCGCATAAGAGATATAGTTTTCGGCGGATTGAGTATTGCTTTATGTGTGATGGTGCTTTCGATTTTTGCAGTCATCTTTCTCATTCCGTTTGTATCGGACTGGCCGTACCAGTCGATATCGCATCTTCTTCCACCGCATGGCTTCTCATTCAGGGGCTGGTTTCCGGGTACGGGGAGGATGGCACAAAAGATGTACTAAAAGGTATTTATAAAAATGCGGGCGATCATATCGAGGAATCCGGTTCCGGTCCACTGAAACTTGTCCGTGCCGGAGAGGTAGCAATCGGTTTTGGTCTGCGTCAGCAGGCAGTTGCCGACAAAGCCAGCGGACTTCCCATTAATTATGTCGATCCGTCAGAAGGAAACTTTACACTGACCGAGTCTGCGGCTGTCGTTGACAAGGGGGATAAGAGTAACCCGAAAGCCATGGAAATGGCAGAGTGTATCATCAAAAACGGCAGGGCAAAACTGCTTGGTATTCTGGATCAGTTTGCAGAAGTAAAATCTTATGTATTGGAAACTATGGAAGAACTGCGCAAGCGCGGCATCGAAATCGGTTCCACAACCGTATACACCGATAAAATGATGGCAATCGTTGTGCCAAAGGCAAAAGAAAACGGTTATGTACCGGATGCATGGTTTTCCCCGGATGCCGTGGGACATGTGGGCAGACCATTTCCGTATATGATCTTTCAGAATATGCAGACCCTTCACATCCAGTCCGTATCTTCGGTTATGAAAGTCGGCGATACCATTTCCGACATCAAAGAGGGCAAAAATGCCGGGGCAGATGAGGTGATCCGGAATATGGGAGAACTGGTGGGATTGTTATAAGTAAAAAGCACTTGGCAAATTTGTTGTCAAGTGCTTTTTAGCCAATGGTATATATTTTTTAACACGATTCCTGGGCAGCAGGCGATTTTTCAAGAGTTTCCTCGATATATCGATTCATGGACATCTGATGTGTGGTTGCATATACAAAGACTTTTCTGTGTAAATCCGGAGATATCCGAACATTAAAACTTCCCTTAAAAGCGATTTCCGGTTTTCTCCCCTGCTGTTTGCATAATTCCAGATAATCATCTACGGCTTCATGGAAATCGTTTATTAAATCTGTTGCGTTGTCTCCTTCATAAGAGATCAATGAGCGAATTCCCAAAACTTTTCCATAAAAAATTGCATCATCTTCTGAAAACTCAACACTTCCGATATATCCTTTATATTGAATGGTATTGTTCATATTAATCCCTCCTGTTCTAAAACATCAATAAGTTGCTTGATCTGATAAATTTTTAGTTCATTATTAGGATGTGGTTTATGCAACAAAATATTTCCATGCTCATTGCTTTCGAATACAACTCGGGATCCGCTGGTTTTTCCCTTATTGGATCTTATGTATTCCAAATATCCAAGCAAAGTTTCCGCTTCTTGAAACGTAAAATCTTTTGGTTTGGATTTTAGTCGTTGAATGAGTTTTTCTTTTTGTCCCATATTGTATCCTCCTGTTAATTATATTATACTTTAAAATCTATGATTTGCAACTATATTTAGTTGCCTTAAAATATTTTTAACTCAACTTTCCCACCGGAAAATCTGGTATAAACACTTGATTTTCAAGCAAAATAATTAAATAAATTGGTGCATTGACATAAAAAAGCACCTAATCTTTGGTATAAAAAAGTCACCACAACAATAAAAACCAAGAAAGGTGCTGACTTTATGATAAACCAAATGAACGCAAATGACCATACCGAAAATCAATTTTTTCATGCATTAAAAGAACTTCAGATTGCAAAACTGCCTCACAAGTCCAATATAACGAAATCCTGTGGTGTTTCTGCTTATGAAGTATTTCAATTTTTATTACTATTGGTTTTTCAGGGTAAAAACCTGTTCCGGTTCCTGAATGAAGTATCCTATAACTGGAGACGTTTTCTGATGCTCCTTGCGGTAAAAGTAACCTCCGCTTTTGACAGGCTCACCCGTCCGGAAAGGGTAAATGTTCTGATTCTGGATGATTCCGTAATCAAGCGTAACTGCAGTAAAAACGTAGAACTGATGGCACGCGTTTATGACCATGTGGAGCACAAATTTTAAAAGGGCTTTATCCTGCTTACACTTGGCTGGTCAGATGGGTACAGCTTTATCCCGACAGGTTTCAATCTGCTGTCTTCAGCCTCTGAAAGCAACCGTTATAATGAAGTTTCGGATAGCATTGACCACCGGACAAACGGTTATAAAGTCAGGAAGGCAAGTATGATGCACAAAACAGATGCTGCCATCCAGCTTATCCGGAATGCGCTCACTGCCGGAATAAAGGCTGGTTATGTGCTTATGGATACCTGGTTTACCACAGAGCCAATGCTTAAAAACATTCTGGATACAGGAATCCATGCAATCGGCATGGTAAAGCAGCTACAACAGCGTTATACCTATAATGGCAGACAATATACGCTTCCGGGACTGAAAAAATTCGTTGATTTTTCCAGTGCAGGAAACATTTTTGGATCTCTTGTTGTTACAACCAAAACCGGGATTCCGGTTAAGATTGTATTTGTGCGCAACCGTAATAAAAAAAGTGAATGTCTCTATCTTCTGAGCACGGATACCTCACTTAACAACGCAGAAATTGTGCGTATTTATGGGAACCGCTGGTCAATTGAATGCTTTTTCAAGGCATCAAAATCTTTCCTGAAATTAGGTTTGGAATTCCAGAGCCGTAGTTATGGTGCAATGGTAAGCCATACAACTATTGTATTTACACAATATATCATTCTGGAATGGATCCGCAGAAACCAGAATGACCAGAAAAGTTATGGAGAACTGTTTTTCATGTACTGTGAGGATATCCAGGACATGGATTTAACCAATGCACTGCAGAGCCTTATGGCTCTGTTTGTGGAACATATATCAACGCTTTCTGCAGATATCACATCTGTACTGAAAAGTAAAGTAACCGAATGGATTGCTTCCCAAGCCACATTTATTCAAGCTTTATTTGGAAATATCTGCTGGGAAAGTTGAGTTTTTAATAAATATAAATGTTAATGTAATTATTAATTATTAAGTGTTAAATGTTTCTGATTTTGGAAATATGGTTATAATGATTTTTTTATTTTACGGTTGTTATGGGAAAACATCGTTGTATAAAAGATAAATATGTATTGTGTTACGTTGAAATTCATGATTTAATGGGCAAAAAATTAAGATTTCATTTTAGGGCAAGGCATATGGTAATGAGTTTTGCTTTATTCTTATTTGAATTTGAAGTATAATAATAAATATATTTACGATTATTCTTTTTATTTAGGAGGAAGTATGGGAGAGATTGATTTTTCGAAAAAAATAATAAAAATATTAAATGCAAATATACTCCAAATGATTATAAAAAAGGCCGTTACAAAGGGATTTACAGTACAGGGATTTGCTAAAAATGTATGGCTAGCTCCAGAAACATTAATATGTGCAGCATTAGAAAGAAAAAGAAAAGGGAAATACCAAAGTAGTATTTTTTTAGAAGCATTAAGTGAAATTGAAGTAGATGATGAGGTTATTCATTTGGGAAAAAAATGGTTACAGGATAAAGATGCACGTGATGAGATTGAGGAGAAAATACAACGAATAGAACAAGAGAAAACAGAAAAAAAGAGAAAAGAAATAATTGTAGAAGAAAATAATGTACATGAGAACATTAAGAAACAAAAAGAAAATAACTATGAAAAGGATATACAACAGTTACAAATAAAGAATAAAAAATTACAGAATGTGGTTCAGGATTTGCGAATTAGTGTAGAAAATCATCAAAAGGATTTAATACGTTTGCAAAAAGAAAATGGAAAATTAGAAAAGAAAATTGAGGAAAAAACACATGAAAATAATGAATTATCAAATGAAATAAGCAGTTTAAAAGAATGTATTAAACAATTAGAAAGTACATTAAATTCGTGCAAACAAGAAAATATGAATTATCAAGAAATATTAAAAAAAGCACCAAAAGTTTTATGCTTTTCAAAAAAAGATATAAATAAAGATTTGTTCCCTTTTTATAATGTTGAGCAGTTACATGAATGGTCGAATGAATATGAAAATGTTATTAAGTGGAATGAATATAAGGAAATATGGATAATAGAAACGGATTTTAATTATTCTGAAGTAGTAAAAATGAAAAAATTACCATGTAGTAAAATTGTTTTGAATCATAATATTAAATCATTAATAGACAAAGTAGGAGGAACTCGGTAATGGATATGCAAGATAGAGAATATATTGGAATTTTGGCAAATAAGGAAGAAACGGATGGAAGAGATAATGTTTTTATAAATAAAGGCTCTTATATTCAATTTAAAGTAAAATCATTATTGTTACCTCGAGAAAGTCCGATGATTGTATCTGGGTTTATTAGTTCATTTGAAGATGATTATGCGGTTAATGATGATGAATATTCTACAGATGAAAGTAGAATTTCAAATTTTAAAGAAGAAGTAGGAGATAAATTATTTATTTATTCTTACAAAGTAAATGAAGGTGGACATGCTAATATGCTAAGTAGAAAAACAAATTTGGTAAGTAGGCCACCTAAATTTGAAGATAATACAAATTATTATGCCATACCAGTATTTTGTTCTAAAAATAATAGAGATGTACTTGAATGGGCAAATGATAAGAATTGGAAGTTATTTAGAGATTATGAGAATAAAGAGGAATTTATTGATTTCCTAAAAAATAAAAAAAGTGTTGGAAGTACGTATGGATATTATACAGATGCATTTATGCCATCATTTGTTATATGGATGGAAGATGATGGATCAATGGATGCAATTGGACATATTTTAGATTATAGACAAAATACTCAAGGTGGAATTATTTTCGATTGTGAGAAAATTGCAACTGTAAATATTAACGATTATAATGAATACTGGGTTTATCAAATGTCTTTGAATCCAACAATTATGTATTTACCAGAAAATATTTATGTGAATGTTGAAGATCAGTTGTTGAAGAATTCAACAATGGATGAAAGTAATAATAAAATAAAAGAAGAAAAAATAGAAAAAAACATAATAGATATAGGGCAAAATATTCGAATGGATAATGAAGGAATTATTGAAATAGATACTACAGAAAAAAATGACGAATTAATTATTACCTCAATGGATTATCATAGTCAAAAGAGAAAAGATCCGTTATTTTATGATATGAAAGATTTTGTAAATGTTCATACGGCTTTGAAATGTAATAGCCTTGTTATTTTGTCGGGGTTGAGTGGAACGGGAAAATCAGCAATTGTGGACATTTATGCCAAAGCATTAGGAATTAATACTAACGCAAATAATCCGGATGAAAATAGACTACTTTTTATACCTGTACGACCGTCCTGGAATGATGATTCAGATTTACTTGGGTATGTAGATTTAGTACATATGGTATATAGAGCATCAGATTCTGGATTTGTCGATTTCTTAGTTAGAGCACAAAAAGATGAAAATAAGAATAAGATATTTATTGTATGTTTTGATGAGATGAACCTAGCAAGAGTTGAACACTACTTTAGTAAGTTTTTGTCGCTTTTAGAGCAACCTGTTAAAAATAGAGAGTTACAGTTATATGACAAACAGTATAGCGGAAGGTTATATAATTCAGCAGATTACCCATATAAAATAACAATAGGGGATAATGTCAAATTTGTAGGGACAGTTAATGTTGATGAATCAACATATCATTTTTCAGATAAGGTTTTAGATAGAGCGAATGTGATTCAATTAAATGTCTTAAATTATGCAAAAGAATGGGAAAAGAAAAAATATGGATCATTAGTCAATGTAAATTGGAGTATGGATGATTACAATTCTATAATTGTTACAAGTTCTGATCAAGATATGAGTCGCGTTCATCAGTTGTTATGGGACATTCATACATTATTACATAATGTAAGTTCAAAATATGGTGTGGGACCAAGAATTGTAAAAAATATAGATATGTATTTATGGAATTTACCACAATCTAATATTGGTGAGTTTACGTTTGCAACTGGAATTGATTTGCAAATTGCACAAAGAGTTTTAACTAAGGTACGTGGTCCGGAAAACCAATTGGGAGAAATATTGAGTGACAAAAATTCTGAAAATATATATCAAATTTTTGATGAATATCAAGATTTGTCAGAGTTTAATTTGTGTAGAGAAATTGTAGTTCAAAAGCAAAGGGAGTTGGAATCATATGGCTATTGTATCTAATTTGCCATTTAAATTGCGGGTTATAAAAAAATTTCCGAAAGAAACATATCAAGAGGGATTAATTTTTTCTGATAATGAAAAAGAAGTTTGGAAAAAAGAAGTGGTGACTTTAAGTATTGAAGAAAATGATGAAATAGAGGTACTATTTGAATCAGATGATAAAGATGCAAAACTATATTTGGAGGCGTTGGATATAGTTCCTCTTGATGATAAAAAAATTGCATATGATTCCGAGGGACATATATATAGAATGCCAAGTTCAGAGCCATTTGTTTTATATAAAGTAAATAGTGGGTATGATGCTTTGTGTGTTGATACATTTCAAATTTCAGTGTATTGTTATAAAACATGGTATTATGGGATCTTGCAGGTGTGTCCGAAACCAATGAATATTAACGAATGGACCATGATGAAAGATGACTTGGAAAAGGAAATGGTAGGACTGGCACAAGATATTGTTCGTAGAAACCTTGGGTTAGGTAATCAAAAATGTGGGAATGTTCCACCTAAAGTTTTATATGATTTTATTGTTATAAAAAAATATGCACAATCAGTTCTTATTGCTTTACTGGATATTGCAGAGAATCCTAGATGTGAGATCATAACACAGTATAAGAAAGTAGGTAATAATAAAAATTGTCGACTTGATGAAGAAAGTATGAGAAGATATGCTACGAGAGCAGGATCAGAAGCAACATATAAAGTTCCGGTTAAAGTTACAAATTACGATATTCAGGATAATCGAATATTAAAAAAAATAATTATTGATTACGAAAATAGATTAAATACTTTTTTGAAGTTATTAGTAGAATTACAAAATTATACAAGTAATTTTGATTCTGGAAGGACGATTCAATATAAAAGTGAATGGGAAAAGAGCATTGTAGAATTTAAGAATGTTGCACAAAGATTGAAAAAAATGACTTCGTTATTAAAGACTCAGGAATGGTATTTTGAAGTAGGAAAGGTATCTCGACCATATATACCACATTCATTTATAATGGATACACGTTACAACAGCCTTTATCAGATGTATTTGGAATTAAAAAGAGAAACTTTTAAAGTAGAATTTGATCCAGAATTTTCTTATACATGGAAAAGAAGTAGTTATTTATATGAAATGTGGTGTTACTTTAAAGTAATTCATTTACTGTCACAACAATATGAAATGAATGAACCTGACTGGGCAAGAGTATTTTCTGGGAGGATATTATTTCCGTTTTTGAATGTAGGAACATCAATTGAATTTAAAAATGAGGATGTTAAATTAGAAATTGTATTTGATAAGCCACTCGCTTTTGAAAATAAAAAAACAGATATTTCTTCTCCTCTTTATGTGGCAAAGACACAAGAATATTCTAAAATGCATAATCGACCAGATATTTTAATTTATGTGTACGATATTAAGACTGGATGGTATCTAGGTTCAATAGTGTTAGAATGTAAATATAGAAAAATATATTCCATAGAATCTAATGGGCAGCGAGGGAGTGTAGGTCAATTGCAAGCGTATTATAACAACACTCGTTCAGAATATTTATTTGGAGTGTGGGGAAAAAGACTAAATATGCGCCCTGTAAAGAAAGTTATTGTATTGACGCCAGATGTAAAAGGAGATGGAAAAAGTGAGGATGATTTTAGTATATTGTTTAAAAGTTTTAAACCAGCAGATACTGAAGAATGGAATAAGTCATTAATGGATGAAATAGATTTTAACATTAAGGAATTAATCAATGTAAGTCGAGAATTACAACGATAAGAAAGGCACAATTTTTGGTGGAATATTTGGAAAGGTTGTTTCAACGATAGATGCTCAGGCATTAAACTATAGAGTGCTCTGGGGGGCTGGAGTATATTTGTAATGGAGAGATAATTAAAAATCTCTTTACAATCCACAGAAGATATGTTAGTGTCTTATACAAGCTGATTGTCCCGTTTGTTTCTGCAACCGGAAATGGGGGCATATGTTACACACAAAAAAGAACTTCTTAAAGTCAGCATTGGCTGTCTTCTGCATGGTTTCCATGCTTTTATTCTCCAGTTACAACGGAATCACAACAGTATATGCTGCCAGCGGATACGAATACGTTCTGCTGACAAAATACAGTAAGACCATGAAAATTGGAGACGAGTATTATCTGACTGCGATTACTTCTACCGGAAAGAAACCAAAGTTTTCTTCGAGTGATTCCACAGTCGCGTCCGTGAACACTTATGGAAAGATCACGGCGAAAAAGGCCGGTACTGCTACGATCACTGCAAAAATTGCCAATGGGGAGGCAAGCTGCAGGGTTACAGTTGAAAAAACGGTCATTACATTAAGTCAGAAATTCATATCCTTGGAGAACGGATATACGGCCCGGCTGAAAGCCGAGACATCAACCGGGCATCCGGTCACGTACAAATCCGCCCGCTCGAGCATCGCCTCGGTGGACGAAAACGGCGTGATCACAGCAAAAAAACCGGGTGAAACTACCATCACGGTCACAGCGGATAAAACCG
>ULRZ01064652.1_pt1 | contig 12862 bp, 6 predicted proteins | sample 1955861 | NCBI WGS metagenome assembly ULRZ01 (sample SAMEA4835694, study PRJEB28245) | human gut metagenome | biome: gut microbiome; material: fecal sample | place: Denmark | collected 2008 | reverse complement strand
TAGAGATGGTATAACTTTTACTCTTATAACTATTCACATTTATGGTATAAGAATTCTTTTTGAAACTTGCCACCACATTTTTCTTCGAATCTTTAACTGTGATTTTTAATTTCGGAATTTTCGTGAGTTTTCCATAACTATTATTTGCAACCATAAACTTAACAACTAAATTACCTTTATTATCAAAATGAGCAGAATAAACTTTTAAACCATATTGATTATATGTGGTATCACTGATGGTAAGCTTTTTCCCACTGTATTTATTTGATTTAACAGATACATTACAAATAAGTTTCTTTCCATTTGTAAGTTTAACCGTAACTTTTGCGTTACCCTCTTTCTTTCCGGTAACTTTTCCACTATTCGTTACTGTAGCAATTTGCTTATTGGCAGAGCTACAACTCTTAATTTTTCCACCATCTACTTTAATCGCCGAAGTAAATCCCTTTGTAACCAATAGTTTTGTGTTTTTTAATACAGGGTCCGGTGAGATTTTACTTACAGATAACTCATAATTAACTTCTGCCTCAAAGTTAAGTTCTAAAATATAATCTCCTGATGCAAGATTCATAATATGTGTATACTGATAAATACCGGTATTCTGATGATATTCCCATCTTGGATCTGCAGAGGAAAGAGTATCTGTTACGATTGAACTTTCATCCATTTTATTTTTTATACTAATGGTAACTGTAGTACGTTCATTATTTTTTAAGTCAAAGTAAATATCAGATGCCTTTGCCAGACTGAAATTATAGCGAATCGGAAAATTTGGTCTTGCTGTGCTGACTTTATGTAACAAATTAATATATTTATTGGTTGCGGCATTCGTTGAAACGGTATTACTAAAAATAGCTGAAATAACCAGTAATAGCGAAAGGATAAGACAGCTCAAATTTTTTAAACTAAACTTTCTCATAATAAGATCTCCTATTTCAAATATACAAAAAGCAGGCTGCTACATAATGCAGCAGCCTGTTTTCGTTACATGCTGTAATAAACTTTATAAAATTATATTATTTAAGTCCACCACAAACTGCGACCTGATCATTTACTGGAACCTTAACACAAACTTTGTTTGATGAACCAGAAATTGTAACGTAGAGATCAACTGTCTTAACAAAAGCTCCACCGTTTGTAAGTACAGTACCATCTACATCTGCAACATCAGTAATAGTCTGTTTTACACCATCGTAATATACTTCTACTAAACTTGAATTTGTAAAAGCAGCTTTAACAGTATTTGAACCAAAGTCATTATTGATAAACTTATAGCTTACTAATGTATCCTGAGTATCTTCAATAGTAAAGCTTCCTGATACAGTAACAGGCTTCTTGTTTGTACTATAATCACTGTAGAACTCAGCAGTTACAACATAAGTACCCTTATCAATGTTCTTCTTGAATCCAGCACTAGATGAAGCTAATGTATCAATTGTAAGCCTATTTCCAGAGACAGATGCATTGCTGCTAATTGCTGGACATGTTGTAGCAGAAACAGCAGTGTTATCACTTGGATTCTTTCCTACTACAGCAATTGTCTTTCCTGCAGAAGTCTTAACAGTATATTTAACTGGAGTAGAAGCTGCAAGAGTATCTAATGCACCACCATTTGCCATTTCAGCAACATCAACTGTGATGTCATAATCAGACTCAGTTACAGTACCTGTACCAATAGTAGTATTTACTTTATTCTGATTGAATTTTAATTCATAAGCCTGTGTAGCGGCTGTTTCAACAAGTGTTACTGTAAAGCTTCTTGTTAACTCTTTATCGCCATTCTTTAAAGTAACCTTATATGTATAAGATCCCTTCTTGAAAGAAGCAGTTGAAGCGAAGTTTCCAGCTACAGAGATTGTTGCCTTCTTACCACTAGGAGTAATTGTTGGAAGGGCGCTAGCAGCTGCTGTCTTTGAAGCATCATCTGGTGCTCCGATGCACTCGATTTTAGCACTGTCAACAGTCATATCAACATTGTACTGATCTTTAATAACAGCGATTGCTGACTCAGTTACAGTTTTTCCTCTAACAACTGTTACAGTTGTCTTATCAAGATCTACAGAAGTTGCAACTGGCTTAGCTTTAACATTAACAGCAACTGTACCTACAACCTTATCGTCTTTCTTGATTTCAATATAGGTCAGTCCTTCGCTAACACCATTAACTGGTACAGCAACTGAACCTACTTTTGCGCTTGTTCCAGATGCCTTAGATAAAGATGTGTTAGTTACAAGTAATTTAGTTTTATCTGCAGACTCTACAGAATAATCACCATAATTGCTGATTTCTGTTCCATCATCTTTTAAAATGCAGAAATATGCATTTTTTACAGCTCCGATTTTAACATCATTGTTAGCTTTGAAAGAAGTTGCTGACCATGCAGGAGTGTTATCTGCGATTGTCACCTGGAAGTTATAGTTTACAAGGCTTGGATCAACAGCAGTAATTGTAAATGTCTGCTCGATCTTTCCAGTCTCATTACCATCAGTTCCAAATGTACCTGTATGATAAGTAAGCTTTACATTCATAGTATCGCCAACAGCTGGAAGATAAACGCCAGTATCCTCAGCGTAACCTTTTGAGATTGTAAGTTCTGTAGATACCTGTCCCTTTGCGCTGTTTGCATTTGTAATTGGGAATTCTCCAATTACAACACCATTAGCATCCAAAGACTGAGCCTTAACTTCTGTCTTCTCTGCTGCTGGAACCTGTAATCTTGTCAGTCCAACATTTGCAACAGTACCATCAGTAGCTGTAAACTTCTGAGTTGTGCCATCAAATACAACATTGTATTCCTTAGCATCCTTCATATCAACGAAAGTATCAATTGTAACTTTTGTCTTATCTGTCTTGTTAACAGATACAGCTTTTACAGGTACAGTAGCATTTGTAGCTGTATTTGTGATTGTAAAATCTGTAGCCTTAAGATCCTTTGTATCACCAACAACAGTAGCTGCAAGCTGATTTGCCTTGCTCTGCTTAACTGCAGTAAGAATTGCTTTCTTAACTTCTACATCCTTAGTAGTTGTGGCAGAATCCTTACCAACGGTAATCTTAGCTGTGATTGTTGCCTTACCAGCCTTAACACCAGTTACTGTACCGTCAGCTGCTACTGTTGCGATAGAATCATCGCTTGATGTGTAAGTAATCTTAGCTCTTGAAGAATTTTTCTTAGTATTTGTTAACTTAGTTGTGTTTCCAATAGCTACTACTGAATCTCCAGATAAAGCAACGCCTACCTTAGCAACTTTCAGTGTGTAAGTAAGTTTCTTTGTCTTTGCCTTAGCTTTCTTCTTTGTAGAAGTCTTGTAAGTTACCTTAACCGGAAATATGGATGGTATTTTGCGTGGAAGTGTTGGAAATACTGGATTTGTAAACAGAGTTTGGGGCAAAATCACTTCTACAAGTAACACGCAAGCAACATACAAGAAGCGATTAAATCTGATTAATGGCTTTGACTAGCGCAGGTACATCCAGATGTGTGTAAATCCGTTCTGTCAGGGACATAGCGCCGGAATGACCGACAATTTTTTTGATGGTAGTCTGATCGACATGAGCTTCGGCGAGCAGGGAAATCGTGGTGTGCCGGCAGCAGTGAGGTGTATGATCGATGTGCAGACGAAACATCAGGGGTTGGAAAACATTGTGGTAATACATATAATAGGTAAAATGCTGGCTGTCCAGAGTATGGATGAGATATTCACAATCAGAACAGTCATGAAGCCAGCGCTGGTAAAAGGGGAGTACTTTGTCAGCAATCGGAACCTTTCGAATGCCGTTTTCGGTTTTGCTGTCAATGACATCAAAATATTGTTCGGACAGATGAACATTTTCTTTTTTCAGATCCAAAAGCTCTGAGACACGGACCCCATTGTATATCAGCATGAGGACTGTCTGGCAATAGGGATCGTTTTTGTGTTTCCACAGGAGAGCAATTTCAGAAGTGGAAAAACAGCTTCGTATGTTTTTATTTGGATTCCGGTCTTTGTATTTCGAGATATTTACATAGGCAGAATAATCTTTTGAGACAATTTCGTGTTTCATGGCATAAGAATAGAGCTGGTTAAAGAGAACACGGATTTTTTTCAGGGTAGGATAGTTCTTGCCGCTGTGATCAATCACCTGCTGTAAATCATTGAGTCTCAAATTGTGAAATGGCATATCAGCAATGTTTTCACAAGTGGCAAAGGCCGCCCGATAGCCTTTGATGTTGGAGTGGGAGATGGTAGGAAACTTTTCTTCGGACCATCGGAGATAAATTTCCCGGAAGGTTAATTTCAGCGTTTCCCCATCAATGGGATAATTGTTGTAACGTGCCAGAATCTGCAGAGCTTCTGACCGGGTAGGAGCGTAGCCCAGAATCTGATAGTGCTGGATGCGCTTTCCAGTGATGTCATTGATGTGCCAGCCCGTAGTGATGCGTGCTGCGTAGGGTCTTCTTCTGTTGCCGGAGAGTTTTACGACTCCGCCGTATCCGTTTGGTAATCTCATTTTTCTTCCTTTCGTGTGTAAAAATTTATATTATCGTGTCAATCATACACATTTATTTGTTAAATTTTTAAGTAACACACAAGTAACAAAAAAGTGTTTTTACCTATATAAAAAGAAAAATAAAATCGACATGCCGGAATGATTGAAAAAAAACGAAATTTGGGGTATGATTATAGGCAATGAAACGTTAAGGAGAAAATAATCTTGAATACGAATGGAAACAAAAACACGTTAAAAGCAAATAAGATATTGATTCCTGTTATCTTGTTGATCGGATTGATTCCAATCATTGTGCATTCTTTTGTTTATGACACAAATCTGGCACAGTTTGACTGGTATCCGGAGAGCGCCGCAAAGCAGACGGACTTCTTTTTTGCATGGAAGATGATTGCGATCATCCTTGTGGGAGTTGTAATGCTCGCAATTTTATTGATCCGGTATTTGAATAAGAAGGAATTTAAATTTGAAAATTCCTTTTATTTTCTGATGGTGTATGCATTGTTTGTTGCAATGTCTGCTCTGTTTTCCAGTCACAAATACTGGGTGGCACATGGTACATATGAACTTTTTGAGCCTGTATGGGTTGTATTTGTCTATATGATACTGTGTTATTATGTCTATAATTATGTACAGGAAGAAAAACAGATAGAGGTAATCCTGCGCTGGTCCGGCATTGGAATCGCAATGGTTACTCTGATTGGATTTTTCCAGGTCTTTGGATTGGATTATTTTAAGACATCTCTGGGTAAACATCTGATGACGGACACAAGCTGGTGGAACCAGTTAGATAAGATTTCCTTTAATTTCGCAGATAAGACTGCGTATACGACACTTTACAATCCTAACTTTTTGTCATTTTATTTTGGCATGCTGATACCATTGCTGGTCTGCCTGTTTATTGGGGCGAAAAAGATGTGGCATCGTCTTGTAATCGCAGTCGCAGAAATTTGTTGCATTGTAGCACTGGTTGGAAGCAGAAGTTCTTCCGGATTTATTGCACTGGCAATTGGAGCGGTGATTCTCGCATTGGTTTTGCTCAGCCGGAAGAAAAAATTATTTGCAGCCGGGATTGTTGTAGTTGTCATTGGAGTGATTGCAGCAGGAGTGCTGGCAAATACGACAGGCATCGGTCAAACTCTTAAAAAGACGGTTGTTGGAACCTATCATATGAAAGATCAGTTCTCTTTAAACGATATCAAAACGAACACAGATGATGTGGAACTTGATATCTGGAATAATCCTCTGTATGTGTCCTATGATCTGGGGAGCGACGGTGTAATCACCGTGGTATGCAAAGATGCAGATGGTCAGGAGATTCAGACAACAGAAGTAGATCAGGAAAATCATATTTTGGCCCTCAATGATGAACGGTTTGCAAATGTACAGATTCAGCCGATCATGTTTACCGATAATACAGCAGGAATAAAGATGATCATAGATGGTGTCGAATGGGATTTCTCAAAAAATGATACGGACGGATATGAATATCTCAATCCAGCAGGAAAATTAGTGAAGTTTGAGAATCCGAAGGTTTCAAACGTATTTTTGGATGATGCAATGAGCAATCGAGGACATATCTGGAATAAAACAATTCCGCTTCTTGGAAAGCATGCTTTTATGGGGAGTGGGGCAAATACCTATATGTTTGAAGTGCCACAGGAAGATTATATCAGCCAGAACTATGTTTACGGTGCAAACAGCTATGACGTAAAAGCTCATTGCTGGTATCTGCAGCAGTGGGTAGAAACCGGACTGATCGGTACCCTGGCACTTCTGGTATTTCTGTTCTGGTATCTGGTACAGTCGGTACGCATTTACCGCAGAGTGGATCTGCACGAGAGTATCAGCTGGGTTGGATTTGGATTATTTGCGGCAGTGCTGGTGTATATGATTGCAGGTATCGCAAATGATTCCAATGTATGTACCGCTCCGGTATTCTGGGGTATGCTTGGTCTGGGGCTTGCAGTGAACCGTATGCTCGTAAAGAAAGAAAATCTTTTTGTTAAAGAAACAGCGGTTTCTGCAGAAAGTGATACTGCCGTAAAACAGAGTATTCCAAAAGCAGCAGAGAGTGCAAAAGCAGATACCGCGCAGACGGTACAGAATACTCAAGGGGCTGGAGTGACAGAATCCTCAGTCAGGAAGAAATCATCGAAAAAACAATCGAGAAAACAGAGAAAGAATCAAAAATAACAGATTGAAATTATGAAAAAAATCATTCAAGATAAACAATTACTGATCAGACGGATTTTTCTGATGTGCTACGACGTGCTTGCAGTGTTTGCTGCAAGCATAGTTGCGTTATTGATTCGGTTTGATCTGAATATCAAAAGCGTACCGTTTCAATATATGGATGAAGTGTGGAGAGCACTTCCTTTTATGATCATTGTTACATTGATCATTTTCTGGATGCTCCGGCTGTATTCCAGCCTTTGGAGCTATGCGGGAGCACTGGAAATGATGTATGTGGTTTCAGCATGTATTCTGGATACCGTTGTTGTGACAGTGCTGATATTGCTTCGGAACTGGGGGGATATGTACCCGGTGCCAAGAAGCTTTTACATTCTGTATGGATTGTTTCTGTTTGTATTTGTCATGGGATGCAGATATTCTTACCGCGGTCTGCGTGTGCTTCGCAATATGCGCAGAGCCGGTGTGTACAGACGGAATGTACTTGTGATCGGAGCAGGGGATGCAGGAAACCAGATCATTAAAGAAATCAACAACAGCCGCTATGTGAAAAAGAAGGTTGTTGGTGTGATTGATGATGACCGGAACAAGATCGGCAATTATATTCATGGAGCGAAAGTCGTAGGAGATCGGAGCGATATTCTGGAAAAAGTCGAAGAACTGCATGTGCATGAGATCATCATTGCCATGCCATCGGCCACACAGAAACAGATCAAGGGGATTCTTGATATCTGCAAAGAAACCGGATGCACATTGAAACGTCTGCCCGGCATTTACCAGCTTGTAAACGGCGATGTCAGCGTCAGCAAATTAAAAGATGTAGATGTCAATGATCTTCTTGGGCGGGATCCGGTGACGGTTGATCTGCAGTCCATCATGGATTATGTTTCTGGGAAAATCATAATGGTTACAGGGGGCGGTGGCTCCATCGGAAGCGAATTGTGCCGGCAGATTGCCGCACACAAGCCAAAACAGCTGATTATTGTGGATATTTACGAGAATACGACCTATGATGTGCAAAACGAACTGAAAGTCCGGTTCCCGGATCTGGATCTTGTTGTGCTGATCGCATCCGTGCGGAATACGAATCGTATGAACTGGATTTTTGAACATTACAAGCCGGAGATTATCTATCATGCAGCGGCACATAAGCATGTGCCTCTCATGGAAGAGAGTCCGAACGAGGCAATTAAGAATAACGTGCTTGGCACATGGAAGATTGTGCAGGCGGCAGATCGGTACGGTGTGAAGAAATTTGTGATGATTTCCACGGATAAGGCAGTTAATCCAACCAATATCATGGGTGCCAGCAAGCGCATCTGTGAGATGATCATTCAGACCTATAATCGCAGATCGAAGACAGATTTCGTAGCCGTGCGTTTTGGAAATGTGCTTGGCAGTAACGGAAGTGTGATTCCGCTGTTCAAAAAACAGATTGAGCGTGGAGGTCCGGTCACGGTTACCCATCCGGATATCGTGCGGTATTTTATGACAATTCCGGAAGCGGTATCTCTGGTGCTGCAGGCGGGCACCTATGCCAAAGGTGGAGAAATTTTTGTTCTGGATATGGGAGAGCCGGTTAAGATTCTGGATCTGGCAAAGAACCTGATTCTTCTTTCCGGTCACAAGCCGGATGAGGATATCCATATCATTTTCACAGGACTTCGCCCAGGAGAAAAACTTTATGAAGAGATGCTGATGGATGAAGAAGGGATGCAGGATACCGCAAACAATCTGATTCATATCGGTAAACCGATTGAGCTGGATGAAGAAAAATTCATGCAGCAGTTGGAAGAATTAAAAGAGTACGTTGTGACAGAACCGGAAGACATCCGGGAGTGTGTCAAGAAAATTGTGCCGACGTATCACCCGGAATTGGCGGGGGAGAATAAATAGGTAAAAATAGAACGGCTATCAATGACAGCAATTCCGTGCATGGCACGTGAATTGCTGTTTTGCTTTTTACAGATGAAACGTATTGCGGGGATGTCTGGTAGTGAGGATGGCACGCTGCTTTGACATGGCAACATGCGTATAGATTTCTGTGATATGAATGGAACTGTGACCAAGCATTTCCTGTATATAGCGGATATCAACGTCCGCTTCTAAAAGGCTGGTGGCAAATGTATGCCGGAACATATGCGGTGTAATATGCTGTTCAATTGCAGCAAGAGAAGCATATTTGTTGATCATCCGCCGTACCGACTGATCGGATAATGCCGTTCCGTTTAGCGTCGCAAAGAAATGCTGGCAGGTTTCCATCTGGGGGAGAAATTCATTGCGGTATTCCGACAGAATCTGTATGACCTCGTGGTTTCCGATCTGAACAATTCGTTCTTTGGAACCTTTTCCGTAGATCAGGACTGATCCATCGTACAAATCGATGTCACAGATACGCAGAGCGCATAATTCGGAAATCCGTATTCCGGTTGCAAATAAAAGTTCTATGACAGCGGCATCCCGCAAAGCGTTTTTTCTCTGATAATCCGTTTTGGCGACGGTGCGCTGCTCATAGATCGTAGATAAGAAAATTTCGATCGTGTGCAATGGAATGGTTTTCGGCAAAATCACAGGTTCGCGGAATTTGATCTGCACCTTGTTGAAAGGATTCCGGGCGATGATTTCTTTATATTCCAGGTAGTGAAAAAGAGCTTTGACCGAGGCAATCTTTCTTTTTACGGTTTTGGGTTTGTACTTCTGGTGCAGACTGCCGATATAATTTTCCAACAGATCCGGTGTAATATCAGAAACATCCCTGCATGAAAAAATGGCATAAAATTGCTGAAGGTCGATGCGATATGCTTTCAGAGTCTTGGAATCTAGGCGTTTTTGGTGACGGCAGTGTTCCAGATAGTTGTTGATGTGTGTCTGTAAATTATTCATGGGTGGTCTCCTTTGTATATGAAGTTTTGTTTAGGAGTATATGGTACATGAAATGGGGAGGATTTTGTTGGATAAGGCAAAATTTGAAAAAATTGTACAATATGTAACAATTACATGGATAGAGCAGTGGTGTTTCCTGTATCGGTATGGGTGGGAAAGGGTATGGGATAGACTTCGGGGAAATACAGAATGTGGATGTCGAAAGCTGATGTTTTGATGGGAAAACGGTGAGATTAAACAATAAATTGCCGTTTAAATAAGAAAAATGGAGTAATGGAAGTAATAATCACAGTCATTGCAATATGCATTAAAATAGAGTATGATATAACATATGTAAATTTATGAAAATATGGGAAATCAGGAAGGAGCAAGTCAGCCATGAAAGGATACCATTACATCAAAAGAGGAATTGATATCATATTAAGTGGGATGGCGATCGTGATCTTATCACCACTCCTTCTTTTTTTATGTATTGCGATCAAACTGGATACACCGGGACCGATATTATTTAAGCAGAAGCGTGTCGGCATCCACCGGAGTTTCTTCCAGATTTACAAATTCCGTACCATGCGGATTGACACACCGAAGGATGTGCCGACACATATGCTGGAGAATCCGGAGCAGTACATCACAAAGGTAGGAAAATTTCTGCGCAAAACCAGTCTGGATGAACTGCCACAGATTTTTAATATCTTCAAAGGAGAAATGAGTATCGTAGGACCGCGGCCGGCACTGTGGAATCAGGATGATCTGGTAGCAGAGCGTGAGAAATATGGTGCCAATGATGTGACACCGGGGCTGACCGGGTGGGCACAGATCAATGGCAGAGATGAACTGGAGATTCCGGACAAAGCAAGACTGGATGGCGAATATGTCAAACATCTGGGACTTTGGATGGATTTGAAATGTTTTCTTGGCACAATTGGCTCCGTGCTTATGCACGATGGCGTGGTTGAAGGTGGAACCGGAGAACTGAACAAAGAGGAAGAAGAGACAGAAGCACACAAAAGCGAAACAGCACAGAGCAGCGCGAAAAAGAAAACCATTGTAAAAGACACAGAAGAAAGTGAAAAGGGCAGGAGAAAAAAGAAGATTCTGATCACCGGAAGCGGCAGTTATGTGGGAACTTCCGTGGAGGCATGGCTGAGACAATGGCCGGAGTACTACCAGGTTGACACGCTGGATATGAGAACCCAAACATGGCGGACACACGATTTTTCTACATATGATGTGGTCTATCATGTGGCGGGAATCGCACATGCAGATGTGGGACAGGTGACGGAAGAAGAAAAGAAGCAGTATTACCGTGTGAATACAGATCTGGCAATAGAGACAGCCGAAAAAGCCAAAAAGGAAGGCGTGCAGCAGTTTCTCTTTATGTCTTCTATGATTGTATACAGCGGATGTAGAGAAAAGAAAATTACAAAAAATACAATTCCCAAACCATTGAATTTCTATGGAGACAGCAAATGGCAGGCGGATCAGAAAATACAGGCACTGGCAGATGAACGTTTTAAGGTTGTTGTATTGCGCCCGCCGATGATTTACGGAAAGGGATCAAAGGGAAACTATCCACAGCTTGCAAAACTGGCAGGAAAACTTCCGCTATTTCCGATTGTACATAATCAGCGTTCCGTGCTTTATATAGAAAATCTGGCACAGTTTGTCAAACGGATGATCGACAACGAAGAGACCGGAGTGTTTTTCCCACAGAACGAGCAGTATATCAATACTTCGGATCTGGTGCAGATGATCGCTATGGTAAAAGGACACCGGCTTGTGATGGTTCCAGCGACTGGCTGGATCATGCGGCTGATGAAAAAGATTCCGGGAAAAATTGGCACCCTGACGGGCAAAGCGTTTGGTGACAGTGTGTACGATATGCAGATGAGTGAATATAAGGAAGAATATCGTGTGTGTGACTGGAAAGAGTCGGTAAGAAGGACGGAAGGATAAGAGCTGGAATGGGAAAATCTTGCATAAATAAAAGAATTAAAGTATGATACTACTGAAAAGATGATAAATAGCTTAATGGTATGCATTCGAAGGTTTAGGAGATAGAAAAGCGTGAGAATAGACAAACTGCAAGTGCACAATTTCAGAGGTTTTTCAGATACAGAAATAGTATTAAACGGAAAAGATGCCATTTTTTATGGAGTAAACGGAATGGGAAAATCGTCAATACTGGATGTCTGCAATCTTCTCTTTTCCAGAATTATGCAGGAAGCAGCACAGGATGAACAGATAACAGCCTCTCTTTTAGGAGAAAAAGATGTAAAAGTTGGAGAAGAAGAAGCAAAAATAACGTTGTTTCTTGAAGACCAGGGAAATAATTTTCACTATTACCGAAAAAGAATTCAGGGGAAAAATCTGCATAATTCCAAAGAACTGAAGAGAGTTTCGGAATATATGCGAAAACAGTATCTGGGAGATTGTTTGGAAACAGAAGAAGAGTATGAAAACGATGACACGGAAACACCACAGAAAGAGTTTACTTTAAATAATGAAAATATTCCTGTTTATGTGTTTTATGGAGTTGACCGCTATAATGAAAAAACACGTAAATTGAGAAGGCGTTATACAGGAGCAGCAGGGAAGCTGGATGCGTGGAGAGATTCTGCATTTGGAGGAGTGATCAATTTCCGGTTATTTTTTGAATGGTTCCGGGGAAGACAGGAATATGAAAATAGTATACGTGTGGAAAAGCCGAATACAGAAGACCCGCAGTTACATGCAGTAAAAAAAGCCATATTAAACGCATTGGGAGATGGATTTTCGGAAATTCGTGTGAAAGTAACAGAAGAAGATGCGGAACTTATTGTCATCAAAAAAGAATTGGAATTGGCATTTTATCAATTGTCAGAAGGAGAAAAAAGTGTAATCGCACTGGTAGGCGATCTGAGCCGGAGGCTGGCAATTGCAAATCCGAAGAGGGAGAATCCGTTGGAAGGGGATGGCATTGTGCTGATTGATGAAATTGATCTGCATCTGCATCCGAAGTGGCAGGAGAAGATTTTTCCGGCTTTACAGAATACTTTTCCAAATATTCAGTTTATTGTTTCCACACATGCTCCGAAAGTGCTGGAGTCTGTGGATGAAAATATACAGGTAATACGTTTGCATGAAGATGCAGAAACGCACCTGGTTTTGGCAGAACCGATGGAGCCGATGAACGGCTGGGATGTCAATACAATTCTGGAAGATTACATGGATACCGAAGTATATAACAGGAAGACAACGGAACTCTTAGAGCAAATAAATGTGTATCTGAATGAAAAAGCATATGATGAGGCAGAAA
>ULRZ01047821.1_pt1 | contig 12903 bp, 18 predicted proteins | sample 1955861 | NCBI WGS metagenome assembly ULRZ01 (sample SAMEA4835694, study PRJEB28245) | human gut metagenome | biome: gut microbiome; material: fecal sample | place: Denmark | collected 2008 | reverse complement strand
TGGCACAGCTCGCCGCCGTTAAGGCGCACCGCCGGGGGCTCGCGGTGACGGAGCACTTTTCGGGCATCGTGGCAGGCGAGGCCGTCAGTGAGGCGGAGCTTCTCAAGCTCATCGCGCATCTGCCGCAGGGCACGACGGAGGTCATGATGCATCCGGGCACCTGCAATGAAGTGCTGCAGGAAGACAGCGGATGGCAGCATGACTTTGAAGAAGAGCTGCACGCCATCACCTCGCCGCGCGTCATGGCGGCCTTGCGGGGAGAAGAGATCGAGCCAGTCAACTTCCGTCATCTCAAAGGCGCGGCGGCGCAAAGGGAAAATTGACTTATAATAAGTAAAATAAACGCCTGTAAGCCTTATATATCAAGGGTTTACAGGCGTTTTGCTATGTGTAAAGTTCTAAAATAGTTCTGTTTTTCGGCTTAGAAGTATTGGGAAAGGCGGTCGGCAACGTCTTTCTGCTTGTCTGGGTACAGATGGGAATACAGGTCAAGGGTCATCTGTATGGACGCATGGCCTAGACGTTCTTGCACCACTTTTGGCGGCGTGCCTATGTTGATGAGCATGGACGCATGGGAGTGCCTGAGATCATGCAGCCGTATGGCGGGCAGGCCCAACTTTTTGGCGTGACGTTGCAATGCTGCTAGGCAGTTTTTTCCAGACGCGGAAAACAGCCGGTCATTGCCCTTGGCGTCGGTTCGCCGTATCCAGTCGGCTAGGATCATGACAAGCGGGCGCGGCAAGGATACCTTGCGGCGGCTATGTGCTGTTTTTGGCGGCCCTATAATGTAGCCGTGTTCTGTTTTTGTCATCGTCTTATTGATGGTCACGATGCCATTCTCTAGGTCAACGTCGCTTGCTGTCAGTGCCAGACATTCACCGATTCGGCAGCCTGTCCAGAATAGCGTGGAGAATATGGCAATACGCTCGGGGGTGAGTCCTGACAGGATGAAGCGGGCGAACTGTTCGCGCGTCCAATAGTGTTGGTTTTCCTTTTTCGCCTTGAGCGTCCCCATACCGCCCGCAATGGCGGCAGGGTTTTGCGGTAGGCTGAAATACTTGCAGGCAAAGTTCAGGACGGTCACAAGCATACCGTGAAGATTTGACAACGTGGACGGCTTATAATGATTGCTTGCTATAAGGCCGTTCTGCCATTCACGAATCTTTACGGGCGTTAACTCATTCAACGGCGTGGAGCCGAAAGCGGGAACAAACATCTGCTTTATGATGCCTGCCCGTGTCATGTATGTGGATTCCCTGACATGGTGCTTGCAGTCATTAAGGAACCTGTCACAGAGGGCCGCAAAGGTCATGGCGGGCGATCCTGCCAGACGGTCACGGTATTCCTGTTCGTAGCGTGCGGCGTCGGCCTGCCGCGTGAAGCCCATTTTCTTGATTTTCTTGTTCGTGCCGTCCCATTGCTTGCAGTAGAACGTGACATAGTACAGCGTGGAGCCGTCTTTCTCGTAGCTGTACACGTGGGGCGTGCGTGTCTTAGGCATGTGCTGCACCTTCTTGATGCGGGCGGCGTGCCTGTCTGTCTTGGTCGGTCATGGTTGTCCCTCTCTGTTGTTCAGGTGGCAGTGCTCGTACAGACTGCCGGGCCTTCACTCTTTGGAGTGGGGGCCTTTTTCTTTTGCCTGGTTGTCGGCGGTGGCGTGATCCTGAACCGGTGCAGCTGCTTTTTCGTTGCTGTTCTGTTCATTTGCACGTAGCTCTTTTTCAATCGCGTTCATGATGTCGTTGGTGTTACCTTCTCGTATGAAGGGGTCTGTTGCTATTTTTGATAGTCTTGGGTCTTGCTGTATCATCTGCAAGAAAAAGTTCTTTAGGCCCTTATCGAAGGTGGTTTCTTCTTGTATCCCATATTCCTTGCGGTATGCCCTATCCAGGCTATCTATCAGGGCGTGTTTTAAAAGTCGTGGCCTGAGTTCGGTGTTGAACGAACTGATACAACTGTTGATGGATTCAACAAACACGGCCTTGTCGATTGGCTGTCGCCATTTCCATCTTGCAAGAGGGCCGTTCATGTTCACTTTGTCGCCGTTCAGCGTGGCGGTCTCGCCGGTCGATTCGTGGAACAGCGCGGCGGCTTTGTCGAAGTCGTCAACGTGGTAGCCTAGAAGATCGTCCACAGAAACATGCAGCGCGGCGGCGATGGTCACAAGCTTTTGCAGGTCGGGTTCGTTCCGTCCTGTCTCGTAGAAGCCAATACTTGCAACGGATACGCCTAGGATGGCGGCTAGTTCCTTTCTGCTGATATTTGCTTTTTCTCTGTACTTCGTCAGGTTGTCGCTAAAGGCACTCAATAGAAAGCACTTCCTTACATTGCTAGTGAAAATATTATCTACTTGACATTATACTAGAAAATGTAGTAGAGTAAAAGCGTAAACAACATAATCTATTAATTTTTATATAAATGATAGCTTATGTTGTTTCACGTGAAACATTCAGGGGAGGTGAAAACATGGATAAGAAAAAGCTGTTTGACCTTATGGCTGTCAAAGGCTTGACACAGGCAGACTTGGCCGAGAAGTCAGGCGTTTCCCGGGCGTCTGTCTGGGCAATGTTGAAGAAGGGCCATACACCGCGCCCGGATACAGTCGGCAAGATTGCAAAGGTCCTGGGCGTGAAGCCGTCAGAGCTTTTGGACATGTGAAAAGGCCGCCCGTTACCGGGCGGCAGTACAAAAGGGGGTTATCGAGATGGAGCAGGAACGCGACGAGAGAAAGCCGTCGTCCCGGTTCATCGGTGCAAAGGAAGTGGCAGCAGATACAGGCTGTTCCGTGGGTTTTGCCTATTCGATCATCAAGAAAATCAATGACCGACTGGAACAGCAGGGGTATATTATCCCGCGTCATGGTCACACCTTGCGCCGGAAATACTACGAGATGACGGGCGGCGAATGAAAGGGGGGTGAGAGCATGGAACATGAAGGCATTGAAGTTGGCGGCGGTTTCGTCGTCTGCATGGCGGTCATGCTGTTCGGCTTAGGCTACATTCTGGGCACGCTTTGACAATAGGGCATGAAGCCCTAGAACGCCCTCTGACGGTATTCAAACCATCCATGCATATAAGTTCATGCATTTGACACAGCAGGCACCTTGTAGAGCGACTGAGAGGGCGAGAGGGGCAAACGCACAACAAAATAAACCGTCAAAAGACGGTTTAAGAGGTGATGGATATGAAAAAAGCAACGGAAAAGCGAGAACACATTGATCTGTCAGCCTTTTGTCAGGCAGTGGACGAACACCGGCTTACAGACTCAGAGCGTGAGCGGCAGAGAATCGCGACGGCCTTGAACCGTGTGGCGGCTGAGTCGTCGGCTATTTCCTTTGACGGCTTGTTGGTTTATGGCGTCCGTGAGGTCGCTGTCATGGATACTCTGGACTTTGTGTTCAGGGGCGAAGGTGGCAAGGTTGTGGCCGCGACGATGATGCCGTGGATATGGTGCAAGGCTTTGGTGGTCACGTGGCTCGATGAAAGCCTTGCAGAGATTCGAGAGGAGCGTGAAGCATGGGCCAGATAAAAAAGAGAGCTGCCAGGCTGAAAAAGCCTGGCAGCGGAATGAAGATGAAAAAAGTTGTTTCGATTGTAGCCGAAACGCATTGAACTAAAGCATTGAATAAAGTCATTTTATCACAGAAACGAGCAGACAGCAATACAGGTACAGCAAATACAGGGCAAGGCAGGGCCGTGGGCGGTTCCTGCTTTGTGTCTTGAAAGGCGGTGAGGATTGTGGAGCAAGAGAAAGACAAAACCCTGGGTGGCTATACGCTGATCCCGGATTCTATCAGCAGTATCCCTGCAACGGAACTGTCAATGATTGAAAAGGTGCTGCTGTGCAAGGTCATTTCCCTTTCGAAGGGGAGACCATGTGAAATGAGCAATGCGGCCTTTGCTTCCTGTTTTGGGATAAGCACCCGGCAAGTGACGGAACACATCAAGGCATTGAAGGCGAAAACATGGATAGATGTAACAGGACCTAGAACAAAAAGGTATATCAAGCCGACAGAAAAAGCCCTCTATCTATGGAAGAAACCTTCTATAGAAGAAAACCTCTATAGAAGAAACCAACTAGAGAAGAAACCCTCTCGAACTATAGAAGGTTCCCTCTCGAACTATAGAGGGTTTCTTCTACCTAAGAATATAGAGAATATAGAGAGTATAGATATAAGCGCAAATCAAGATTTGCGCAAGTGCGCACCTTTTCAAAAGCGCAAGGCTGAGAGAGAAGGACAGGCAGCAAAGGGAGAGCTGTTCTCAAAGTTCTGGAAGGCATATCCGAAAAAGAGAGACAAGGCAAAGGCACAGCGAGCCTTTCTCAAGATCAAGAACATCGAGAAGGTTTTCCCCGTCATGATGCAGGCCCTAGAAAAGCAAAAGGCGTCAGCAGACTGGCAAAAAGACGGCGGGCAGTTCATCCCGTATCCCACTACATGGCTGAATGGCAAGCGGTGGGAGGACGTGGAGCAAGTAGATATACAGCCGCCCGCGCAAGGCCCGGGCAGACTCACACAGGCCGACGTTGACCGAATGGAGCGAGAACGAGAAGAGCAAGCGGCGAGAGACGAGGCAGAGTATCTGAGCCGGATGGAGCAGCAGGAGGGAGAGTCAGGATCATGAACGACATGGAGCTGTATAGCGTAGAAGCGGAACAGGGCATACTGGGGGTCATTCTTATCAGGCCCGGCATTGTTCCCCATGTGAGCAGTCTTGTGCGGCCAGAGGACTTCTACAAGCAGGCGCACAGGATCACGTTCCAGATCATGCAGGAAATGGCCTTGCAGGGAGAGAGCGTGGACCTTGTGAACCTTGCGGAGCAGTTGCGCCAGGCGGGCATGTTGGAGAAAGTGGGCGGCGTGGCCTACGTCACGCACCTGGGCAACGTCGAAGCGACGGCGGCAGGCGTTGACGGCTATTGCCAGACGGTCAGGGAGTACAGCAGACGGCGGCAGATCGTCAGCCTGGCACGTCAGGCAATGGGGGCAGCGTGCGACATGGGCAAGAGCGTGGAGGAAGTCGAGGACGGCCTGCAAGCGGCCCTGACAAAGGGCGAGCAGCTTGCAAAGCACAAAGGCTTGTATGATGCAAAGGCCCTTATCTTTGCCCTACAGGATGACATTGACCGGCGAGCACGTGGCGAGCAGATCGGAGTGAAAACTGGTATCCGTGGGATTGATGCCCATATTGGCAGCATGGAGCCAGGCAATCTAGTCATCATTGCGGGCAGGCCGTCGCACGGTAAGAGCGCGTTGGCGTGCACCATTGCCATCAACGCCGCCCGTGCAGGAAAACGTGTCCTTTGGTTCACAATGGAGATGGATGCCGTAGAGACGGCGCGCCGGATCGTGTCACAGGTCTCTGGCATTGACAACAGGAAGTTCAAAACACGGGCCTTGCAGGGCATGACAGAGGACGAGCGGGGCCGCTACATTGCAGCCTATGAGAAGGTCGCACGGATGGGCTTGCATGTCAGCGACGTGACGAACCAAACACCGCTTGACATATGGCGAACGGCGCAAGGCGTCAAGGCGGTGGACGGCCTTGACCTGATTATCATCGACTATATCGGGTTGATGAGCGCGGGGAGCAGGAAGAAAGAGAACCGTGTCCAGGAGGTCAGCTATATTACTCGCATGTTGAAGAACATGGCAGGGGCCTTGCAGGTTCCCGTTCTGGCCTTGTCTCAGCTGAACCGGGCGAACGACAAGGAAAACCGGATGCCACGCCTTTCAGACCTACGGGACAGCGGCAGCATAGAGCAGGATGCCAATGTTGTCATGCTGATTCAGAGAGATTCCCATTTGTCCATGCAGGGAACGCCGGTGTACGAAAAGACGGTGACGCTCGATATAGCAAAAGTCAGAGACGGGGCAACAGGAACCGTGAAGCTTGACTTCTATCCTGCCTTTTCCGTCTTTCAGGATCACAGGGGAGCGTGATCCGTATGAGAGACTCTTGGAAAAGGCCCTTCATCTGCTATGCAGTGGCCCGTGGCTATGCCGTGGGCGTCTTTGATTCCTGGTACACATGCATGGATTCGGTACACCGATATTCCGGCCGGCCGCTCTACAAAGGATTCTACAGCCGGTTTGCTGCTGAACATTGGTTGGAGAAGGAAAGAGAAAAGATGACGCAAAACTAGAAGGGAGAAATCATGAAGGAACTGACTCACGAAGAACTGGCAGAACTGCCCATTGAGATTCGTCAGCAGCTTGACGTTGATCGAGAAACGGGTATTATCGTCAGTGGCCTAGAAAAGTACCGTATTCCCCGAAACGATGGGGATTCTATCTTGTATCGCCTGCTTGAAATTTGGCCGGGCGAACACCAAAATGAAGCAACAGACGTTATTCTCACATCGTTTGAATACGGTGAAGGAAAAACGCTTGTGAAGGTTTGCGAAAACGTCATGAGCGTAGAGATGCTGAAAGCTGCCTGTCAGGATGTTATCAAGGCAGAACGGGCGGCAAAAGTGCAGGGAGGTAAACGATAATGGAACAGAACAGCGTAAAAATTTGCCCATTCATGCACAAGGAGTGCATTGGTGAGTCTTGCATGATGTATGTGCGGGAAGCCCTGGTTTCCGATGATTTGAACACGTATGGCAATGAAGTCATCGAGAGGAAAACCTTCAAAACGGCGCATTGTTCCTTGAATGAAAAGGCGGCCGCCGTGCGTTGTGAAGAAAGCAAAACAAAGGCAGAAAAACAGGAAATTCCACAGACCGATTCGCCGGATGATGGAGCTGGAAGGCTTGAGATGATGTCGATATGGAACTACTGAAACAGCATGTATGTGCCTTGTCTGGTAGGGAGTGCCAGGGATGCTGCTGCTGTCAGGACTCTCTCGACAGATGCCCATACCGCGAAGATGAGATACAGGAAAACATCAAAGAGCTATCAAACGAACTCAGTCAGGTCGATATAAAAGACCTGATTCGAGATATAGAAACTGCAATTGAGAAGGGAGGGAAAATCGATGATCATTTACACGGATAAAGGGGCCTATCAACAAAGTGCCGGTGTTGAACTGACTACAGTTCAGCATGACAACAACGGCGGGGCAGTTGTCAGTGTAGGCCCGGCAAATCAGCCAGGCCAGGCAAGCACAAGCCAGCCAGAGACAGTAAAGATGACGACGCCGTAATCAGAAAGGGGAGGTAAATCATGGCTTACATGGGCCAGCCGGTACCTAGTACCGTAACAAGTATTTCACAGATCAAGGTGAGCGATGGAAAGAGCGTAGAAGTGACCGTACCAGCAGGTTCCGGCACGGTTGCGGGTAACTTTTACATGCTCGACGGCTTTTTCGGCGTCGTTCTCAAGACAATCAAAGCTGAGGAAAACACAGCAGGCGAAACGGTCGCGCTCCAGCTTGAGGCGTGCGAGTACGTGACGGATCAGATCGACACGAAGCAGACTTTTGCAAAAGGCGCAAACCTCTACTTTGATACAAAAAACGAAGTATTCACCGATCAGAAGGTCGCGGGCTATCTCGTCGGCAAGGTCACGGTCGCGAAAGACGCAGCAAATACCATTCAGTTTATCCGTTATCAGAAGGTAACAGATGAACCGGCGGCAAAAGTGAGTCAGGGAGCGTAAAGATGACGACGCCAACGAACGCATGAAGGAGGAAATTCAAGATGTATAACGACAAGAAAGCAAAGCCAGAGAATTTTTTCACAACGAGCATGAAGCCAGTGGGCGGCATGTTCATCATGCCTGGTTCGTCACAGGATAAGGCAGTCAAGACAATCAAGAAAACAGTAGATCAATCGAATTATTCCAGTAACTATTTCAAAACGGAAATGATGCCGCTTTAAGATTGTACGGCGAGTCCTTGAATGAGAGAAAGGGGACTCGCTTTACTTTTACCTGTTTCATGTGTCTAGAGGGGGCTGAGTGCCATCGTACAAGGGTATAAAGAATACTGCCGTATTACACGGGATTATCTAAAGAACTACATGCGATTCAAGGCAATGATTGAAAATCTGACGAGCGATATAGAAAGCATAGATTGTGCACTGCAAGAATATCACATTGGCACTGTGCATTATGGCGAATCAGTCAGGGGGAGATATTCTGACTTGAACCAGACGGAGCGCGAAGCCGCAAAACATGAAGCACTGGAACAGCAGAAGCAGGAAAAGGAATCGGAGAAAGGCCGCCTGGAACTGCTTGTCAGGAAGATTGACAGGTCGTTGGGGTGTCTGAGAAAAGAGCAGCGTGACTTGTTGACGAAGCACTACTTTGAGAGGAAGTCGTGGCGTGCAATCGGTATGGAAATGTACCTGACAGAGGAATGGGCTTGTGAGAAAGGCCGTAGGGCCTTGAAGGATGTGGCCTTTACCATGTTCGGCGATAAGGCCTTGACGCCAAAAGAGAGGGAGCAGATGCTTTTTATATAACTAGTGATTCTGCAAAGGGGCGGCTGTACTGGCACGTGATCCGCATGGACGTGCGCCGGGCGCAGCCGCTTTTCTACGTTCCGGCAAAGGGATGCCAGAGGAGAGGGCCGGGCGTTCCTTTGCCCTGTTCCAGTCTCAAAATACATTTGTTTCGCTTCTCATATTACTTCCGATAAATTATTGCTATCGGAACTAATAGAGATGAAAAGAAACGTATCAGGATGAAGCAACAACACAATAATGATAGTAATAATAGCGGATAAATGTACGTATTTATTGTACAAAGTTTACAAAATAAAGCATTATAGAGCAAAGTAAAACACATGCCAGAGAGCAGACAGCGAAAAAGACTTTACACTCGTGTCTACGGGCGTCCATGCCCGTTTTGCAAAATGCCTTTGGTCAAAACATCAAGATTTTGAAGCGTGTTGCCCTCGGTTATCAGTCGTTCTTGTAAGACGGTCACAGGGGAGCCACATGCCGACATGCAGCGGCGTCTTGTAGATGCCGACGCACGGCGGCAGGTGGCTGTTCAGGCGCACGGGACGAATGGCGATAAAGTATAACTTTTCTACAACTTTTCTGTAACCTTTCTGCCTACACTTTGACTACTGGAATGAAGGGGGGGGCAGCAATGGCCCTGAGAGCGTGGCAGCATGTCGGCAGGGCCTTGCCAGGTGATGCAGCCGACTGGATGGAACGGGCGGCGATGCCAGAGCGTGTGTGGCAGGATCCCGATACATAGGACGATGCCGTGGCCGTCGTTTCGGTTTCTGTATGGCGGTTCCAGAGTCAGATGGCGAAAGTTCTAGAAAAGTTCCGTTTTGGGGATGGAATCTCAGAAATGGCATGAAAATCGGGAAAGACAGGGCCGCGAAGCCTTGATATTATTAAGGTAAAAAATCGCATAGTCAGTTTGCCTTTGACTTATAAAGGTCAGTCTGATAATATTGTAAGGTAGGTTAACTATCGGGGACTGGGCGCGCAAGAGGCGTTCCTATACGCAGTAAGGAGTGATTTGGTTGCTGGGATTCATCAAGAGATTCTTAGGTGACAATAACGATAAAGAGATTGCCCGCTATCGCAAGGTGGTCGAGAAGATCAATGCACTGGAGCCGCAGATGCAGGCTCTCACGGATGACAAGCTGACGGGATACACCAACAAGTTCCGTGAGCGCCTCGCGAATGGTGAGACGCTTGACGATATCCTGCCCGAAGCTTTTGCTGTCGTCCGCGAGGGTTCGCGCCGCGTGCTCGGCATGCGCCACTTCGACGTTCAGCTCATCGGCGGCATGTGCCTGCACGAGGGCAAGATTGCTGAGATGCGCACGGGCGAAGGCAAGACGCTCGTCGCGACGCTGCCGGTCTACCTCAACGCCCTGACGGGCGAGGGTGTCCACATGGTCACGGTCAACGACTACCTGGCCCGCCGCGACAGTGAGGACATGGGCCGCCTCTACCGCTACCTCGGACTGACGGTCGGCCTCGTCGTGCACGACATGGACTTCCCGGAGCGCAAGTTCGCGTACAGCCGCGATGTCACCTTCGGCACGAACAACGAGTTCGGCTTCGACTACCTGCGCGACAACATGGTCATCTACCCGGAGCAGATGGTCCAGCGCAAGCTCCACTACGCCATCGTCGATGAGGTCGACTCGATCCTCATCGACGAGGCGCGCACGCCTCTCATTATCTCGGGCCCTGGCGCCAAGTCGACGGACATGTATGCCGTCATGGCCAAGGCTGTCGCCGGCCTCAAGGAAGGCATCGACTACACGGTCGACGAGAAGCAGAAGACGGTCGCGCCGGCCGACAACACGATCCCGAAGGTCGAGAAGATCCTCGGCATCAACAACCTCTACGCGCCGGAGAACATCGAGCTCTCGCATTGCTTCACGGCAGCGCTGCGCGCCAAGGCCCTGATGAAGCGCGACCGCGACTACGTCGTGCGCAACGGCGAGATCATCATCGTCGATGAATTCACGGGCCGCCTCATGGAGGGCCGCCGCTACTCGGACGGCCTGCACCAGGCCATTGAGGCGAAGGAAGGTGTGAAGATCCAGCGCGAGAGCCAGACGCTCGCGACGATCACATTCCAGAACTACTTCCGCATGTACGACAAGCTCGGCGGCATGACGGGCACGGCCAAGACGGAGGAAGACGAGTTCCTCAAGATCTACAATCTGCCGGTCATCGTCGTGCCGACGAACAAGCCGGTCATCCGCAAGGACTACCCGGACCTCATCTTCAAGACGAAGCGCGCGAAGTACAAAGCTGTAGGACGCGCCGTCACCTCGCTGCACGCGAAGGGGCAGCCGGTCCTCATCGGCACGACGTCGATCACGCAGTCGGAAGAGCTCAGCGCCATCCTCAAGAAGAACGGCATCCCGCACAACGTGCTCAACGCGAAATTCCACGAGAAGGAAGCCGAGATCATTGCAGGCGCCGGCCAGAAGGGCGCCGTGACGATCGCGACAAACATGGCAGGCCGCGGTACGGATATCAAGCTTGGCGAGGGTGTGCCGGAACTCGGCGGCCTCTTCATCATCGGCACGGAGCGCCATGAGTCACGCCGCATCGACAACCAGCTGCGCGGCCGTGCCGGCCGTCAGGGTGACCCAGGCGCTTCGCGCTTCTACCTGTCGCTCGAGGATGATCTGCTGCGGCTCTTCGCCTCGGACCGCATCTCGGGCATCATGGACAAGCTCGGCATGGACGAGGACGAACCGATCGAGCACAAGCTCATCACGAACTCTATCGAGCACGCGCAGAAGAAGGTCGAGGCGCGCAACTTCGACATCCGCAAGCACGTCCTCGAGTACGATGACGTCATGAACCAGCAGCGCGAGGTCATGTACGGCGAGCGCCGCAAGATCCTCTTCGGCGAGAACCTGCGCGAGAACATCATGGGCATGGTCAAGCACATCATCCGCGCGGAGATGGACCAGTACGCGAACGCGCAGCTCTACCCGGAGGAGTGGCAGCTCGATGGGCTCATCGAGGACGCGGAGAAGATCTACGCGCCGCAGGGCCGCCTCAAGAAGGAAGAGCTCGCCGCGATGAGCCGCGACGAGCTCCAGGAATGCCTCGAGAAGCTCGCCGAGGAGGGCTACCACAACCGCGAGCTGCTCTTTGGCGAGGAGAACATGCGCGAGCTCGAGAAGGTCGTCATGCTGCGCGTCGTCGACAAGAAGTGGATGGAGCACCTCGACCACATGGACATGCTGCGCGACGGCATCAACCTGCGCGCTTACGGTCAGCGCAACCCGCTCGTCGAGTACAAGATCGAGGCGCTCGACATGTTCGAGGAGATGGAAGCCGACATCCAGGACCAGATTGCCTCGCTGATGTACCATGTGAGCATCATCACGCCGGAGCAGCAGCAGGAAGCCGCCGCAAAGCAGGCCGCAGCACAGCAGCCTGATGCACAGGAAGCTCCCGCTTCGGAGCAGGACAAGGCCAAGATGGAAGCAATCATCAAGAAGCAGAAGTCGCAGCTGCAGGATCACCTGCAGAACGCACAGGCTTCGCATGGTGATGAGGTCAGCGCGGCTGAAGTCAAGAAGAAGCCTGTGACGAAGGAAGGCAAGAAGGTCGGACGCAACGACCCGTGCCCGTGCGGCAGCGGCAAGAAGTACAAGAACTGCTGCGGCAAAGATGAATGACGATAAATGATAGGGGAATGATGCAATGCAGCGAATGCAGCGCATCGCGATGGATATAGATCACGAAGAGGAAAGGATATTATGCTCGAAGATATCAAACCGCAGCTTGGCGAACTCAAGACGAAGCTGGACCAGATGGGCGAATCGCTCGAGGTCCCGGCGAAGGAAGAGAAGATTGCCGAGCTCGAATACAAGATGGGTGAACCGACGTTCTGGGACGATGCAGAGAAGGCCCAGAAGATCAACCAGGAACTCAATGACGTCAAGATCAGCGTCGACAAGTACAAGAACCTCGTCAGCAAGTTCGAGGATGCCCAGACACTCTGGGAGATGGGCATGGAAGAGCAGGATGAGAGCATGGAAGATGACGTCAAGGCGGAGCTCGCATCTGTTGCTGAAGGCCTCGAGGCTCTGCAGCTTGAGGTCCTGCTCTCCGGCCCGTACGATGCCAACAATGCCATCCTGACGCTGCATGCCGGTGCGGGCGGAACAGAGGCGCAGGACTGGACGCAGATGCTGCTGCGCATGTACGGCCGCTGGGCCGAGCGCCACGGCTTCACGGTCGAGACGGCTGACCTGCTGCCGGGCGATGAGGCCGGCGTCAAGAGCGCAACGCTCTTCATCAAGGGCCATAATGCCTACGGCTTCCTTAAGTCGGAGAAGGGCATCCATCGTCTCGTGCGCATCTCTCCGTTTGACGCGCAGGCGCGCCGCCACACGTCGTTCGCGGCCTGCGACATCATGCCGGAGATCGATGACAATGTCGAGGTCAACATCAACATGTCGGATGTCCGCGTCGACACGTACCGCGCGTCGGGCGCTGGCG
>ULRZ01035343.1_pt1 | contig 13151 bp, 22 predicted proteins | sample 1955861 | NCBI WGS metagenome assembly ULRZ01 (sample SAMEA4835694, study PRJEB28245) | human gut metagenome | biome: gut microbiome; material: fecal sample | place: Denmark | collected 2008 | reverse complement strand
CGACAGCAGCCTCTCAGGGCGAAGTCCATCGGAGATGGCGAAGCCTGTAAACTCCGAACGCAGTGAGGCATGTTTTCGACGTGAAAATGACTTCTTAAAATTTCCGTTCGGGACTCTAACTTGTATTTCTATTGAATACTCATTGTAACCATTATATATTGATACACAAATTTTCGAGTCCGTGAGTCTTCCCTATTTTATGGGGAGTCTTCTCCCACAAATTTTGTTTTATAAAAAGGCTTTTGAGCGCAATAAAAACAGTCAAATGAGCGCACGAAAACAGTCAAATGAGCGCAAATATACAGTCAAATGAGCGCAAATATACAGTCATATAAGCGCAGTCACCTACTTTATAAAAAGGCTTTTGAGCACAATAAAAAGTGGTTTAAGCGCGTCTTAATTTTGTCCCATAAATGTTAAAAACAGGCTTGGTTGCATCCCACCCCTTTAAATAAAGGCTTAGACATGAAGTGAGCCTGTTTTTAAATTTTCACGTTAAATTTGTGTGGAAATAAAATTACAAAGATATGAAAAAGGAAAAAGGATTAATTCAATCGAACTTGGCGACCTTTGGTATGTATAAGTTCTCGTCTTGGCAAATGAACTGTTTGGTTCATCTTGTCGAACAATTGCAACCTGCAATGTCCAGGGATATTGATTGGTTGAGTGCTGACCTGAAAGTGTTCCAGGAACATTTACCGTTGGATAAGAACGGCAATCTTCTCATTCCTATACAAATGAAAGAGATTGATAAACACCATCACGGCTCTATCGTTCTCAACGAAATAAAGAAGATGTTCAAACAGACGATTAAATACAACTTTACCAACGAACAGGGTAAATTGGTTCGGAGGGAGTGTTATCTTATCTCTACGATGGATATTGACGAGGATGACAACATCGTGTTGGGAATGCCTGTTACAAGTTTACGCTGGCTTCTATATTATGGTAAGGGGATAGGAGGCACAATCTACGACAAGAAGTCTGTCGTATCTATGAATGGCGTCTATGCCAAGCGTATTTTCATGATGTTAAGCCGTTGGAAGGATAAGCGTGTCTTCTCTATGAAGATTGCTGTCATCATGAACGAACTCCAAACCCCTGAATATAGCGTACAGGATTTTGAACGAAAGGTTCTCAAGACGGCTTTTGAAGAAATGATTAGGAACCCGAACTCGGTTCTTCAGTTCAAATACTCCCTTTCCTATACGGGTACAAAGGTCGGGAAAGGAAAACGAGGATTCGATACTGTCACGTTTAAAGTGTATGATAAACTTTCTGAGGCTCAAATGGAAGAGTTCCTAACAGACTCATGGAGCAACAGAATAAATGCTATCTAATATGGGCAAAGAAGAAACTTTAACAGTGCTGAATCTTCAGGCGGAATGCGACCGTCTGAATAAGAAGATTCTCTTTCTTGAAAAGGAGAACCGTGAACAGCGCAAAGAGTTGTCCGACTATGCCAAGCGAGAAGAACAACTGTTAGGAGAGATTGAAACGCTCGAATCGGAACTTCGTGAGATTACCCGTGAACAGCGTCCTAAATATACACCCACGCAACCTGTGGAATCTGTAGAGGATTTTCTTCATCCCAAAGTAGATACTGGAACTGGGCTGAACCGAGTGGGCAAGAAAGGCTTCGAAGAAAAGTGGGAAGACTTCATGTATGCTTATACAGATGAAATCTTCATTGAGGCTGACCAGCCTGATGTACTTTTTTATCGTGACAGTGCCGATAATTGCTTTGTCACCCCAACGGGGAACACTCGGTTGCCTTTCCCTATTCTACAAGAAGACCTCGACCGCTATAATATCCTGAAAGTTCGACCATTGACTTGCGAGGAAATGGAGGAAGTGTGCAAAGAGTTCGATTTAACTTAAATTTCAATTACAATGGTACAAATGAAGCCTTTTCATTACCTGTACGTCATCATCGGTATGTTGGTGGCTGCGTTCTTTGGAATCTCACTTGGTATGGGTATCACGTGTATGATTCCGGTCTCATTCGTTGTCATTGGGTTGTTCGCTTACCAGAACATGAAGAAAAATCTTCCTGTCGGACAGGCTATCCTCAACGGAGGTCTTCCACCACTGATAGGCGGTCTTCTCATTTGGCTATGCTTTCTACTTGGTAACTGGTTCAATGTAGGTGGCTGATGAAGAAACTGATATTCCTTTTCTTAACATTGCTGATTGTAGGCTGTGCGACAACTCGGAAGACTGTGTTCTTCGAAAGAGTGACTCCACAGCCTCTTTCAGTAATTGACAGCCTGAACACCGTTCACGGCTTGAGCGTCCCTACGAATTTAGACTCGTGGGGAAAGACGTACTTCATCGGGAGCGACTCCGTGATGACCACTGTGTATGTCCTTACTGAAAAGAAGGACAAAGTTCTGTATATCTTTTCAGTCACACAAACGGCTGGAAAGGATGATGTTCTATTCAAATTTAGGCAAGAATGATAACAAAAGGACTTGGATTTATTGAGAGTGGCGTCAATCCGAATGATGCCACTTATGCTGCTCCGAAGATTGAACTCCCGAAGCGGTATGAACTGCGGGAACAACTCCGTGTCTATGACCAAGGCAGCAAGGGAAGTTGCGTGTCCTGTACAGTTGCGGAGATGTACAACTTCTATTGCAAATCGAAAGGTCGCGAACCGTCTATCGGCTTCGAATACCTGTACGACCAGCGTTCTGACAAGACTATTGACGGAATGATGCCTCGTGAGGCTTTCGAGATTTTGAAAGGTGAGCACCGTGTCGAAGTATTCGCTCGTATTGGCTCTCTGGACGCTCTCAAAAAGAGTGTTCTTACCAATGGGGCAGCACTTATAGCGATGAATGTATTTTCGTATAATGACGACTTTTGGAACGGTGATGAGTTCATGGGTGGTCATGCAGTAGCGGTTGTCGGCTACGACGAAACAGGTCTCATCATCAAGAACTCCTGGGGGACTTCATTTGGTCGGGGTGGTTACACTACTCTTCCATACAGTCAGTTCAACAAAGTTCGCGAGGCTTGGACGCTCCTGTCTTAAGCCTGTTCCCTCTCAATCATTGAGCACTTCCTCTGGGAGTGCTCTTTGTTTTTCTTCGAAAATCAAGAAGCAGTCTCCCTGTCGCAAGCAGCCGCAGAGCCGTGGCAGTCACAGTTGTGGTACCACTTCCTCCGGAGTCCGGAGTTGCTGTAATAAAATCTTTCTGCATAATTCTTAAAAATTAGTTATAACTAAATGAAATTTCACCGCAAATTTAGCGGTTTATATCTCGAAATCAAAATCCTTTGTCGTTATCCTACAAAATGAACCTTCCGGAGACAGGCATATCACCTCTGTTTGGTCGTCTAAATACGATACAGATAAGACGGGGAGATAAGTGTATCCCTCAATATAGAAAATGCCTGCAGGCTCCCCGTTAAGACCGTCAAACGTAGGAACGGGAATCTTGTTGGTAACAACCTGCCGTCCTGCGAATGGTCCGAAGTCCTTAACAGCCATTTTCGGACAGACCAAAACCTGTTCAAGTTCGGTGACGAACTTCCTCTTCATATTCAGGTAGGAGTTCAGGATTATGCCTGTTCCTATCTTCCCCTCGATACCGTATATCTTCCGAGTTTCGTTACGAACGACTTGGAGTTCTCCTGGGGAGAGTTCCTCAAAGTCCTTCTCAAGGATATCGAGAAGTTGCTTGTTTCTTTTCTCTTCTTTGTTCATGACTTCTCAATTTATATATGTATAACGTGGATACAGTGGCTTTGCGATTGATTTTCGCCAGAAAATTCCTTTAACCATTCTTTCCACGAGTAAACGGAGTCGAAACATCAACCCAGGAAAATGTGAATTGGACACCAACTGTTTCGGGTACAGGCTTCTCAGTAAGCGGTTCGAATGTTACGGCATCAGCGAACAGTGCGACGACGCGAAGCGGAACTGCCACCTATACGCAGACTGGTAGTGGTAAGACCCAAGCAGTCTCCCTGTCGTCAAACAATAAATCAAAATATGAAAACACAACAAAGAGAATTCATTTTCCTCTGATGATAGTAGTATAACGGTCATAGATGGCATCCCAGTTCTTTTCGACAAGTTTGCATTTCTGTGTGAAAGACTTATCGTTGAAAGTGTTGATGTTTTGAAAGACTCCGGCTTTCAGTTCCGGATGCCACATCTTTAGGAAGATACCCTGTTCACTGATGAAGCCTATTTCCTCACCCTTGTAAACTAACTGTGCATACTCTGACGTGGGCATTCCGGCTCCACCCTTTACTGTTACTCGATTGATTTCAATAGGTGCTATCATGATTCCTTTTCTTTAAGTTGTGATTTGATTCGAAGATTTTGTGTATCCCATATCCATTGAGCGTGTTCCTTGACCCAATTTACTGCATACCTGTGGTCTTGAGGTTCTTTTAGTCTCAAATAGACATTCTTTGGGTCACATATCAGTATTATACGAGTATTCCCCTCGACCGAGCCTATGCGCTCGCCCTGATAGTAAATTGACGAGGTTTGAACATCACCACCAGCACGTGCCAACTTTGACGGCTTCGGGTTCTTCTTCGATGTGAATTTTATCTTCTTTGCCATAGTCCTTTGATTATTTAGTGAACCATTCAGGAGCCGTTTGACCGTACCATCTAACAGCGTCTTCGATACTCTTGTTTAAAGCGGTTCTATGGAGTGTTATAAATTTGTTCAGATTGTCGATTGAAGTCTTCAGAAGTTTTATCTGATAGTCGGCTTCGTCCTTTTCCGATGTACAGGCTGTTGGGATTTCTTCCCGAGCCTCGTAAAGTTCATTGATTAGTGAAGTGAGTTCCTTCACTTGATTTTCCATCGCACACAATGTAGTATTTCTAACTTCCCAAGAGGCTGAATAACCACTGCCGGATTTGAATGTTAATTGTCCCATTGATTTACTGTTTTTAAGTTTGACAGTACAAAGATAATGGGAAGAAATGATATTGCAAAGAAAGTCCCGGAATTTCTTCCGGGACTCTCAAAGATTTTATTTTAAGGTCTACCCAAATTTAAAGAGGTGACGATTGTACCTGCATAAGAAGTTCCAGGCATTAATTTCACACCAGAGATTCCACCAGAAGGATTGCTTCCTCCTGAAATTGTCGTTACCTTTAAAGAATTTTCAGATTTTTCAATCGTCCAAGTTCCTCCCCAAGAATTGGTATATGTAGTAGAAAATACAGGGGAATATCCACCATTTTGCTCAAGCAAAGAATAAGAAATATGCTCTTCACTTCGTTTTACTCCATTGATATAGGTTTCTTTATACATTATGACAGTAGCTGTTACTGAACCATACTGTTTATTTGAAACTACGATAATAGTAGGCACTATTTTATATTTGTAGGTTATAGAGCCTGCAGCCTGATTAACTTCAACGGTTCGAGTTATTCCACCTCCCGAAATGGTAATGGTAGAGGTTCTTGAACTTCCTTGATTTTGAGAGGCTTGAACTGTTACATCAGTCGTACCCCCTCCCCCAAACTCGGGAGTGATTGTTAAGAAATCTTTATTCATGATTTTTACTTTTGAATTAAAACGAAATTATTTATGCTATTGACGCCAATTATAGCCGATTTAGGAAGTTATAAGTATGCCCCGAACAAATTGTCCGGAGCACACCTTTGATTGTCGTGTAGAGCCTTATAAGATGACCGCAAGGCTTGATACCACGTCATCGAAGTAATCCATTTGTGTGATACTTACTTTATCACCAAAATACTTCCTGAGTTTCTTTTCAACATACGCACCAGCCGGAATAGCCATGATGGGTGAAGTGATGCGTTCAGGGTAACGAACGACACACGTATATTCACGACCCTCTTCTTCGTTGACCGTGTAGGAAACAAGGAAATGAGGAGTGGCGAGGTCGGCTGGTTTCATACTCTGGTCAAGAATGTGAGCCGTCGAAAGTTTCTCACCATTCAGGAAAGACAGGTATTCCCAATAGAGAGGCTCAATCTCACAATTCCCTCTGATGAACTTCTGAGCCAACACCATAAGATATTTTACGGCATCTTTGTTGCTCAGTCCTACTGGAATGATAAATTCGTTGATGTACAGGAATGGTTCTTCACGCTTATCATTCCTGTCGAGCGGATATACTGTACAGGCTATGCGAGCCAAACCAAGTTCCTTCGGGTCGGTATCATCTTTCACAACACGATATCCCGGAATAGGGCAGTCGGTGAATTCACGGGTATCTTCAGCATTGTCCGGACTGTCAAGTTCACCAATTGCGCTCAATACCTGTTCGCCACGAACCAGAGCCGGAATCCAAGCGGTACGGTCTTCGTTCTCATCACTGGTACGAGCCCAAATCATTTTCTCCTCAGGAATCTTTTCCTCAGAGTCAGGCTGAAACAAGTTCCCCTCCGGAGTTTTGACGTATTGTTCAATCTCTTTGTCGGTCATACCCTGTGGGTCAAGTTCGTGAACCAGAGTGATTCCTAACAGTTCCCAACCCATACCGTCCTTCTCCTTATTCATGGCTGCTTTGAAGTCGCCAATCAGATTGTCGGTGAGGAGTGCGGGTGCGGGCAAAAGGTAGGATTTTTGAATGATGCGTCGACCGAACTGCCCAACCTTTCCGAACTTGCCTTCGTAGATGTAAATCTTCTTCCCGTCAAGCGAATGAGGCTCATAAGGCTTCGCAGCCGTCATACGGTTGTTCTTGAGTTTCTTCGAACGATAAGCCTCGCATTCAGCATCGCAAGACGTTGAAGTAAAGCAATAGTTCGGATACTTTCCGGAGGTTGATATCGCGTGAAGAGGTGTACCCTGTACTTTACCAACTTCGAGATACGACATACAAAGGTCATACATCGTGTCAGCATCGACATCTTTTGTAATACCCACAGGCATTTTGAATTCTTGAATCTTTCCTTCTGAGTCGGAATAGATGAAATTATAAACTACTTTCATAAGTCTAAATTATTTAGGTGATTAGATTTGAATTGTGTAAACGGGTGTATCGAACATTGATATCTTTCCCGGAACCAACTTCTTCTGTTTTGCATCAGGAGCCTGAAACATTACAGGGGTTGCGTGGTGTTCCGGTACGTTTTTGAAACGTTCGAAATACAGTTCAATCGCATTCAGAACGGTGATGGCAGATACCTGCGCCATCTCGGCTTCCTCTTTTGTTCCGTATAAGGAAGAGTAGAGCCTTTCGCCTGTAACTAATAGGATGGAGAAGCGAAACTTCCCCTTGGGGTTCGTAAGAGCGTTCACTTCGCTCACTTCTTTAATGTTCTCAACTCGGTAGGCTTTCTGAACCTCTACGAGTGATTCCTTTGAAGGACTGTCCTGTGGAGGAGCAATCCATGATTTGATGAATATCAACATATCTTTCGATTTAAAATGAATGTACTGAATAAACGCTATTCGACTGGACTTCTATTGGAAATCTCATAAATCGCTCCGTCCACCTGTTTGTAACAGTCAAGATTCTCCGTTACCTGTACCAACGGACACGGCTTATCGTTGAAATAAACGGCTTTTGTTGACAAGTCCGCAAGGTTTCGAATATAAATGTAGGCGACAATATCCTTCGAAACATACCACTGAATCTTACAGGTAAACTCTTCGAAGTGACGGAAGAAGTGATACCACGTAACGATGTTCCAGAACAGTTCCTCAAGCCCAGCGTCTTTGAAAGATACGTACTGAGCAGCAAAGAGGAGGTGGCTGTAATACCACCTCAGGAACCATCCCAATTTACTCCTCTTCTTTATCATGTTTTAATGCCTCCTTTAAGTTAGGTTTCAGCGTCGCACGGATATTCTCGATAGTGTCACACAGGTTCGAAGCAGGTTTCTTTGCGTCATCACGCTTTTCGTTCCAGTCGGCTGTTATAACATCCATATAGATGAGATATGCCTCAGGGAATTCGTTCTTCAGACGCTCCGGAGTGAAACGAGTTGTTTCCATCATACACTTCAGACGCTTTTCCATGAAGTAACGGTCTCGCTCGAGAAGGAGATGTTCCTTGATTTGCTGAACGATAGGATGGTCTTCAGAAAGTTTCTTGGCGATGTCTTCAACCTTTTCGTCAGCGATAGGAAGTTCCTGAGTGAACTTGAGGTGAATGTAAAAACCTCTACTTCCCCAATCCTCAGGGAAGAACGACTTCGGGAGGTTGTAAGATGACAGCGATGGTTCATTACAACGGATGAAATACTTCTTGTGCGCTTTGAAACACTTCAAGACATCGTCAGGAGTCTTTCCGATAATGCACTTTTCGAACAGTTCATTCAACTTCGCCAATGACGATTCTATCTGTTCTTTGTAATTGAGGTTTGCCAGCCGTGTAGCAACCGTCATACGGGTGTCTTTGTCAATAATTGCCATGTCTATTACTTTTTAGGGCTCATTCGGATAATCTTTTCTTTCGGTTGAGGAGCCTGTTCTGGCTCGTGAGGGACTTCCCACAGCATAGGCACATAGGTGAACTGCTCCTGTGGTTCGGAGTTCGCTTCCATAAGGAATACAACTTTGTCGGTTGCTTCGCTCTCTGTAAGGTTCTGTAAGGGATTATCGTCCTTGTCCTTTACAACTTCACCATCCGACAGGCGAATGACCTTAAATAGAGGCTCAGGGAGTTCCATGTTGGTGAACTCTGTTACGTCGAGATAATCACACCCAAAGTTCTCAGCCGTCTTGATGTCGCTGTCGCTGAACTGTCCTTCCAGACCAGAGGCATCACCTATCATGAGACAGTCTTCCTTGGCGATTGTGATACCTGTATTGTAAGTGAATTCAGCCAGCATGTCCTCAAGCATTCCCGGATTGGGTTTACGCTTCGGATGCTTCTTGTCATTGTAGGGACAGAACTGTCCGGCAACAAGCGTATTCAAACCGATGTACGATTGAAGACACGCAATGACATAGATGAATTTCGGTTGGAACATAGCGGGATGAACGTGCCCCAATTCAATTCCACCCTGATTAGATACGATGAGAACAGCCTGTGGATGAAGTTTCTTGAGTTGCGCAAAAACCTCCATTTTCAGTTTCATGTCCCAAACTCCTTCCGGAAAGGTTTTCCCGGAGACGGTATCGATGAGCGTACCGTCCATGTCGATGAAGATAACTTTCTTCTTTGTAATGTCCATAATCTTTTGTTTAAAATGTTTGATAATTATACGTGGAATCCGAGGAGTTCGATTAGAACTCCACGAATATTAATCTTTCTTTTCTTCCTGGCTCTGTTACCCACATATGGGTTGAACCGAAGCCGTAAACGAAACAGGAATTGAAGGATACAGGGAAACGCTCCTGTATGAGTTTCATACATATAATACGTTATTTCTTCCGTCGATGAGTTTTTCGAGCCTTGCTTTTCCTCCTGTCTTTGCGGATTCATTCTGTGGTATCATCTTTCTTGGTTTTATTGTTTACACCATACCCAAACAGGGCATAATCACATTTACAGGGGTCTAACGGATAGACATTACGGCAATTCGTAGTAAGTTCAAGCACTGTATTCATGCTATCGCCTTTGCCCGTTATGAGACCCAATTGACGACCAACGGTTGCGACGTGAGTGTCAAGCGGGATAAGTAGGGACGGCTGGGGAATGAAACTCCAGATACCTAAATCCACAGGACTGTTTCGACGGCACATCCATCGTAAGAACATATTCAACCGCTTACAGGCAGACTTCGAATCCTGGGGGATACCTTTCACTCCAGGGAACAGGCTTATCAGCGCATCGAGATAATCTGTGGCTCCCATCGTACGAGTGTAGTTCTTTGACAGAGCCTCTTCCATATCTTCGTTGTTATCGTAAATCTCCTTGAGCGCACGGCACAGGTCAGCGAAGTCCTTCTCCTTGAAGAAACGGTACAGAGGTTCCTCCGAGTCAATGTACTTTCGCCAACCCATGTTCTTGATATACATATAAGGAGTCAGACGTTCCATCTCCTTACATAGTTTCTCACAGGTAGAGAGGATGGCTTTCCGGTTCCCATACGCTAACCAAGCAGCGATGAAGCCTACTATCTCCTGAGAACACTTGTAACCGAACCGTCTTGGGAACTGTATAGGGTCGTCAGTGATGAATTCAGGCTTCTCGTACTGCTCAGCCAGTTTCATGACCTGATGTCTTAATTTGTCGCTGATTGCTATCATACCTTGTTAGTTTCTTCGATTTTACACAGGAACGTGGCGGTCTTGAACTCGTCACCGTCCATAAAGTATTCAGCCATTTCATCAAGAACGTCCTTATAGGAAGTTATCTTGAAGTCCGCTGCCTTCTGAGGAGTCATCTTTTCGAAGACCTTTGCCCAATCACGACGGAGAACCCACGTGTCGCTCTTCTCATTCTGTACTATCAAGCGAGTCTCTGACTCAGGAATTCTTCTGAACCCTATCAGATAACCCTCGCGGAACGTGTACTGTCGTTTCTCTTTTCCGAATACGACATTCGTGTGGGAGCTGTACTTCAACATCTTCTTGGTGTCAATAACACCGAACCAACGATGAATGAAGTCCACATGGATAAAGATATCCTTCGGACCATTCTCGTACTTGATTTGAGGAGATACATACTCCAACTGCTTTACATTTCTATCCATAACTATCTATATTTAATTGGTTTCATACTCAGCCAAAGCCTTGAGGCACTCTTCGTGAGCCTCACGACAGGAAGCGTCCATGATATATTCCATGTTTTCGTACTCCGGACATTCTCGAGTCGCTGTACCTGTTACATCAATGTAAAGTGTCCCGTCCTCATCGCATTCGACAATGAACCATCCGTCATTATACATTACATAGCCATCCTCGTAGATAGTTTGGATGAGTGTACGTCCGTCTTTCATTGATGAGGAAGCCAATTCATAGGGATTTGTGATTGTACCCTATTCGGCTTGATTGATACGAGCCATAGCCACGAGGCAAACCTTTGCTAACTGCCGACGGTCTTTGATGTTATCAACATAGCGGTGAGTCCCTACTGGCTTGCTGAAGTCTAAATTTTTGTAGTATCTTGAACCTTTCATGACGTAACTTGTTTGATTTGACTGAGCAAATATACGTCCATTTATCGAATATCCAAGGAGTTTATCCGGAAAATCTTCATTATTTCTTCCAATTTTTCCTCAATTCGGCTCTTCGTTCTCTCCTACGAGCCTTCCCGCCCTGAATTTTTAGGGAAGATGAGCCTGTTATTCTGTACACCTCGGATTGAGTCTTACTTGTTACGTGTTCACAGAACCCTGACAGGGTGACTGTGCTATCCTTATCCATTCTTGCGTTCATATTAGACGATTTAAGCGATTATAACTATACGGGGAATAAAATGTACCAGCCAACAGGGGTAAATCTCGTAGAGCGACCACCAGTGGCTCCTATAAATCAGAAAGAGGCAACCTGTTACAGCAGCCTCTTTCCTTCACCATATACCTTATAAACAAACTAAATCCTCCCGGACTTATTTCTTTTTACCTTTCTTCGGCTCAACAACCACTTTCACGGTCTTGGAAGCCTTGAAAGCGAGTGTGTGAGACTCGGGAACGTTCATAGGCTTCTGAGTCAACGGGTTCACACCTGTCTTGGCAGGGTTGACTTTCTGTTTGAACTTTCCGAAAGGTAGGCTGATTTCGTCACCGCCCTCAACACAGGTTTTGACAATCACCGGATTCAGTGCGTCGATTACTTTCTCGGTGTCTCTCTGGCTCATACCAGCCTCTTTGGCAACTGCTGCCACGAATTCTGACTTTCTCATTTCTTTTTAAATTTAGTGAATTAATGTTTCTATTTTCAAACGTGTTATAATAACGTCGTTTTTCGGTTGATAGTTTTTATCATTCCCTTTGGACTCCCGGATTATCGGTAATCCGGATTGAATACAGCGGATAAATTCTTCCCGTTTGCGCCCACCATCCCCAGGAAGCGATATGCGAGATTGATTAGGAACGCTCTGTCTTTGTTGCGCTGATACGCTATCTTCTTACGAATAACAGACATCACCTTTGCGAACTTGATTCCACTGTCAAGTGTAACATACTCGTGACTGAACTCACTCACCACCCATACGTTGATGATGACGTCTCCCCACTGAAAGAGATACGGCTTATGCGTCCACGTCACTTTGCCCATACGACGTTCAGCGTTGGAATGATAATCCTCCTTCTCCTGCATCTGATACATCGTGTTCTTCTGAGAGTCCGACAGTAACTTGAATATGTTCTGTTCCTGTTCGGGTGTACATTTGACCTCCATGTCGATGTCGTGAGGTTCAGCCGTTTCCATACCCAACTCGTGAAGAGCGAGTGAACCCACAATTAGGAAGTCCATACCGTGTGCCTCAAGCACTGATTTACGAAAGCCGTCCAAGGCTGTTTTAATTCTTGTTTCCATACGAAATTATTTGTTGATGTTAAAGATACGTGATTTCTCCGGAGTCAGGTTACAGTCCTCGAGACTGAATTATCGCTTTAAGACGACCACTATATCCCTTCTTCTCCGCATAAACTCTGTCTAAATAGGCGAAATATTCGTCCTTTGTGAGCCGTCGGGCAAATGTACTCTGCCATATAGCATAGTCGGCTATACACTCCCGCCACGAGTTGAAACGGGCATGACCTAACATAGTTCCGACAGCCAGAGTTGGACGGCTTCCGGGAACTTTCATTCCCAGACAGTTGTGTCCCTCTACAAACAGTTTAGAAGTGAAGCCTCCGGACTCCTCAATACATTGCGCCATGACGATGTCCGGATGGTCAATCCTCAACTTGAAGATATAATCATACACCTCGTCAAAGAGCGTTTCAGGTACAGGCTCCACAGCCTGTTCTTCAGCGTACTCACAGCCAAACGCTGGCTGAGACGGTACGGGTTCTGTCGTGTTACACGACTTCATGACAATGATAGAAGTAAAGAGAACGAGTCCCCACCAGACAACCACTGTCCACGATAACGGTTTATGACGAAACACGTTCGCACGTCTTTCTTCCATCTTGTCTTCAAACTTCTTCCAGAAGCCTTTCTTCTCTGTTGGCGGATTACCGCCTGGATAGATTGTTTCTGTTTCCAGCATAACTTCTCATTTTGGTTTATAATAATAGAAAAACTCCTATCATGAGAAGAGCCAAAATACAGCCTAACAGCATAGCACCCACGC
>ULRZ01006183.1_pt1 | contig 13243 bp, 9 predicted proteins | sample 1955861 | NCBI WGS metagenome assembly ULRZ01 (sample SAMEA4835694, study PRJEB28245) | human gut metagenome | biome: gut microbiome; material: fecal sample | place: Denmark | collected 2008 | reverse complement strand
CGTATCGTCACATTGAACGGGGAAGGTTATTTCGAAGTGTCGAAAAGAAATGGTATGCCTTTTACCGTGCGTACCCAGGGGTATGACGTGGTGGTGAAAGGCACGAAGTTCAATGTGTCCGCTTACGAGGGAGATCCCTTTATTTCCACTACCTTAATCGAAGGGAGAGTTACGGTCAATTATAAAGACGAGTCGATTGACATGAATCCGGGTGAGGAGATGAAACTGATAAAGAATACCGGTGAACTACAACACACGTCGGTCAATGCTTCCCAGTCGAATGCGTGGATGGACAACCAGCTGGTAAACGACAACATTACTTTCCAGGACTTGATGACGAAATTATCACGTCACTTCAATGTGAAGATTGAAATAGAAGATGAAAGGCTGAAGCATCAGACCTTCAGCATTTCGTTGCGGAACGATGAAACCTTGGAGCAGATTTTTGAGGCACTGCAGAAAATCATTCCGTTTTCAGTAACATGGGATAATCATGTTTATCATATTAAATCAATTAACCATTAAATTAAAAAATTATGAACAACCGAAAAGTTTTTCTCAGGCTGTTCCTATGCCTTTCATTCGGGTGGGGTGCGTTGACGTTTGGATACGCCCAGACGGTAAGCAAGACATTTAGCAATGCTCCGTTGAAGACCGTATTGAAAGAAGTGGAAAGCCAGACAGGGTTGTCTGTTGTTTACAAGACAGACGAGGTGGATGTGAACCGGAAGGTGAATGCATCGTTTCAAAATGCTTCCTTAGAAGACGTGATGGCGCAAATCCTTGACAAAGGGTTGACATGGACTATACAGGAAAAAATGATTGTCATTTCGAAGCAGCCGCAGGAACAGGTGCAACCCGCAGGAAAGGGACTCAATGTAAAAGGAGTGATAGTAGATGAGACCGGCATTCCTGTTATCGGTGCCAGTGTATTGGTAAGGGGAAGTTCAAACGGAACCATTACCGATATGGACGGTAATTTCTCTATAGCCGATGTGCCTCAAGATGCGATGATAGATATTTCTTACATTGGTTACAAGACATTGACGTTCAAGGCTACAGACAAAGCGTTGGCGAATGTTGTATTGAAAGAAGATACCGAAGTATTGGAAGAAGTGGTGGTTGTAGGATATGGTACGGCGAAGAAGGCGAACTTGTCGGGTTCCGTAGCGCAGATTTCGTCCAAGGAGATAGAGCACCGCATCAGCGCCAATACGGGGTCTGCCTTGCAAGGACTTATCCCCAACTTCAATGTGTCGTTCAGCGACGGTGCGATTAACAAGAAAGCCTCGTTCAATGTGCGTGGAGAAGGTTCTATTAACGGAGGCGAACCGCTGGTGCTGATTGATGGTGTAGAAGGGGATATGAACTACATTAATCCGAAGGACATCGCTTCGGTCACGGTTCTGAAGGATGCTTCTTCGGCTGCCATTTACGGAGCACGCGCCGCATTTGGTGTGGTATTGGTTACGACCAAGAATCCCGAGAAAGGGAAGATACAGGTGAACTACTCCAATCATTTTGCATGGAGCAATCCGACCATTAATACCGACAATTTCATTACAGACGGGTTGGAATGGGCACGGTTGAGTGATAAGCTGAGTCTGATGGAAAACACGAGTACGTATTTGGGCTATACCGAAGAAGACTATGCCTATATGGAAGCCCGCAAGAAAGACCCGTCGCTTCCCAGTGTGCTGATAAAGACTATAGATGGTGTAGAACGCTATGTGCATTATGGCAATACGGACTGGTGGAATTATATTTTCCGTAGCAACCAGCCTTCGATGGAACATAACCTGAACATCTCCGGAGGCTCCGACCGCGTGCGCTATTACTTGTCGGGACGATTCTATTCGCGCGACGGTATCTACCGCATCAATCCCGACAAGATGAAAAGCTATACGTTGCGTTCGAAGGTGGATTTTCAGATATTGGACAACTTGAAGTTTACCAACTCTACCAATATTTATATGAGCGATTACGATTATCCGGTGACCAACGCTCGCGATATGAGCGGAAACAATAACAATGAAGACTGGCGGAAATACACTTACCACGCTTCGCCGTTGTATTTGCCTCACAATCCTGACGGAAGCATTATGATAAACAGTCCATATGCACCAGGGCGTGATATTGCCGACGGTACTTTTGCAGATTTGACTTACGGAAAGAGCCACGGAACGGATTCGGAATATGACCTGATGAATACATTCAGTATACAATACACTCCTATTAAAGGACTGGACTTGAACGCTGATTATACATTCCGTAAGGAAAGTCCGTTCTCACGCCAGTTGCGTGTATCTACTCCTCATACGAACCAGCCGGGCGGAGAGGGAGTGACCGACTATAAGCCCAATACAGAATTGTACAAGGAAAGACACTGGCATTCGCAATATCAGGCCATCAATGCATTTGCTACTTATAGCCATACCTTCAATGATAAGCATAACCTGAAAGCGATGGTCGGGTTTAATCAGGAGTGGAGACACTGGGAGCGTACGGTAGCTATGCGCAGCGGACCCATCTCGGAAGATTTAGGCTCATTTAATTTGGCGACCGGCGAGAATATCGAGCTGCTGGGTTCGAAAGCAGAATGGGCCATCCGTGCCGCTTTCTATCGGTTCAATTACGATTATAAAGGGAAGTATTTGATTGAGTTCAACGGACGTTTTGATTTGTCGTCCAAGTTCCCTCATGATAATCGTTTGGGTATATTCCCCTCTGGTTCAGTTGCTTGGAGAGTAAGCGAAGAGAAGTTCTTCGAACCTTTGCGTTCGTGGATGGACAATCTGAAACTGCGTTTGTCATTTGGTACATTGGGCAACCAGAATGTAGGCGAGTACGATTATATCGCTAAAATGAAAGTGAGCCAAGGAAATTATATTGTAAATGGGGCAAACTTGAGTTACTTGAGTACTCCCGATGCTATCTCTTCTAATTTTACTTGGGAAAAATCCCAAACCATTAATGCCGGTATTGACCTGTCTTTCTTCAACAACCGTCTTTCGGCTTCGTTCGACTGGTATCAGCGTGACACACGCGATATGTTGACGCAAGGCAAGGAGCTTCCTGCCGTGTTCGGTACGGAAGAACCGCAAGAAAATGCAGCCGACTTGCGTACCAGAGGTTTTGAGTTGTCGGTAAACTGGAGAGACCGCTTTACCTTATGGGATGCTCCTTTCGAATATAATATCGGGGTAAACCTTGCAGATAACCGTACGGTTATTACCCGGTTCGACAATCCGAGCGGGAACATTGATGATTTCTATGTAGGAAAAGAACTGGGAGAAGTATGGGGATATACGATTGAAGGTTTCTTCCAGACCGATGACGAATATCTGACTCATGCCGACCAGCTGCTGGTGAACCAGCGCATACGCAACTATTATCTGGTAAACCATCCTGTAGCGGGCGACTTGAAGTTCAAGGACATTGATGAAGACGGTTCAATCACTCCGGGAAAACAGACATTGAGCGATCACGGCGATTTGCGTCGGATTGGAAATACCACACCAAGATATTCCTTGGGCGTTAATTTAGGGTTCAATTATCGGGGCATCGATTTCTCCGCATTCTTCCAGGGTGTATTAAAACAAGACTGGTGGCCGGGCGATGATAACGGTTATTTCTGGGGGCCTTTCACCCGACAGTACTTGAACTTCTATCCGAAAAGCATCGAATCCATGTCATGGACGCCGGATAATCCGGATGCCTATTTCCCGCGTCTGGCTGTTTATGCAGCCAATGAAGGCGGCAATTACGAAGGCTCACAGTTAAGAGTTGTTTCAGATAAATATCTTCAGAATGCAGCATACGTGCGTTTGAAAAACATTACTCTTGGATATACCTTGCCCGAACGGATTTGCCAGAAGCTGAAGGTTATCAGAAGCATCCGCATGTATGTGTCCGGCGAGAATATCCTGACATTCTCTCCGCTGTACAAGAATAATCCAGACCGTACTGTCGACCCTGAACAATTGGGTAATGGCAATGCTTATCCTTTCAGCAAGACATTTGCCTTTGGTTTTGACATTAAATTCTAAAGAATATCAGTTATGAAAAAGAAATATAGTACAATCAAATTGGTTTCCCTTTTTGTGGGAAGCATATTGACGGTTTCCTGTAACGATTCCTTTCTGGACCGTTATCCCATTGCGGAAATCTCGCCGGAAAATTCATTTAAGACGGCAGATGACCTGAGACTGTACACAAACGGTTTTTATGAACAGCTTCCTTCTATCCGTAGCATTATCGATGCAGACCTGAAGACGGATAATGTGCTGTATTCCAGCATACCGGAAGAGCAGCGCAGCCACGAACGGATTCTTCCTTCCGAAACAGGAAGCGGAGGCTGGGATTGGGAAGATCTGCGTGAAATAAACTTGTTTTTCGACAATTACCAACGCTGTACCGATGAAGCGGGGCGCGATAAGTATGAAGGAGTAGCCCGGTTCTTCCGTGCGTGGTTTTATTTTGACAAAGTAAAACGCTTCGGCGACGTGCCTTGGTATGAAACGGTTATTCAGACCGATGACACCGATTTATTGTATAAGGCGCGTGATAGCCGTGAATTTGTTGTAAGCAAGATTATACAGGATTTGGAGATAGCCGTAGACAAGTTGGGGGACGAACGTGCTTCTGATCAGGTAACCCGCTGGACGGCATTGGCCCTTCTCTCCCGTGTTTGTTTGTATGAAGGTACTTTCCGTAAATATCATACAGAGTTAGGTATACAAGGAAGTGATACATTGCTACAGAAAGCTTACGAAGCTGCAGGAAGAGTGATGGACGAATCAGGCTATACCTTGTATAGTACAGGCAATCCGGATACGGATTATCGGGATTTGTTCGCTTCTACATTAAAAGAGGATGAAGTGATTTTGGGACGCCGTTATTCGTTGACTTTGAACCAGATGCATAATGTGAACTATTACTTGACATCACGTACCCAACGTGACATCGGCCTGACAAAAGACTTGGTAGACTCCTACCTCCAACTGAACGGAATGCCTTTTACAAGCAAGACAGGATATGCCACAATGGAATTCTACGATGAAATGCAGAGCCGTGACCGCCGTTTGGCGCAGACAATCCGTTCTTTGGGGTATCAGCGTATAGGCGGAACAGCGACCTTGCTTCCTGATTTTGCAGCTACGATGACAGGCTATCAGCTATGCAAGTTCTTGTCTGACGAAACGCAAGACGGTGACGGAGCTTCGTATCAGGATGTTGCGTTTATCCGTTATGCTGAAGTCTTGTTGAACTATGCGGAAGCAAAAGCTGAACTGGGCATTATTACACAGGATGATATAGACCGTACCATCCGGCTGATACGCAGCCGGGTCAGTATGCCTAATTTAGATATGACGTCTGCTAATCAGTCGCCCGATGCGGTATTGGCAGCCTTGTATCCGAATGTATCGGGAAGCAACCAAGGAATCATATTGGAAATCAGAAGAGAACGGCGGATTGAGTTGGTAATGGAAGGTTTCCGTTGGGATGACCTCGTGAGGTGGAAAGCCGGCAAATTGCTGGAACCTCATTTTATCGGTATGTATTTCCCGTCATTAGGCGAGTTTGACTTGGATGGAGACGGTGCACCTGATTTGATGTTGTACACGGGTACTGCCCCTTCGACTACCGCTGCGCAAAGTGTGGAAATCGGAGGCGTGCTTCAGCTTACGGAAGGTGACCACGGCAATTTAATCGGTTTTAAGGATAATACAAAACAATTCGATGAATCGCGTGATTATCTGTATCCTCTGCCAACAGGCGACTTATTGTTGAACGAGAATTTGGTACAGAATCCGAATTGGAACAAATAAAGGAGGAACGCAATGATAAAGGCTTTTAAGTTTTTCATGCTCGTATCTGTCATGTCTTTCTATGCCTGTGGCTCCGATTCGATAGAAGGAGGTGCGGCATCTTCATCCATAGCGGTTGAGGCTTCTGCTAATGAGGTCGGTTATGGAGAAGGCGTGACATTTACGCTCCAGAATGTGACGGAATCAGATGTAGCTTCTGTCTGTTGGGATTTCGGTGACGGTGAAACATCTGATGCATTTGCTCCGTCACATGCTTATCGTATACCTGATGATTATACGGTAGTGGCTTCTGTAACCTTGTCTACTGGAGAGGTGAAAGAATATAAGACTTTGGTAAAGGTTTTTGCCGAAGAAATAAATTCGACGGTCCGTCTTTCTATTCCTGAATCTTTGACAGACAGGCATTATCAGGTATGTGCACACCGTGGGTATTGGAAGGAAGCTCCGGAAAATTCGGTTTCCGCTATCGAGAAGGCTATACAGAACGGCATTGATTTCATCGAGATTGATGTGCGGATGACGGAAGACAATGAGCTTGTGTTGATGCACAACGCCACGATAGATGAAACCACTAATGGAACAGGTAAGGTTTCTGACTTGACATTCGAAGAGATAAAGTCTTACTATTTGTATTTTGACGGTCGACAGACAATGGAACATGTACCTTCATTGGCAGAGGCGCTGATGGCGGCAAGAGGGAAGATATATGTGGATATTGACATGAAGATCTCGGATTACCGTTCCGTTTACAATATAGTGAAACAATGCGGTATGCTGTCTCAATGTATGTTTACTGTTTACGAGTTGCAGGATGCGTCTAATTTGTTGAACATTGACAAGACGGTGAATGTGTTTCCGGTTGTTTACACAATGGATGACTTAGACGGCTTTATGTCTTTAGTTGATAAACTTGCTATCGTTCAATTCAATTCGGAGGCTTGGAAAAACGATATTTTGGAGAAAGCATATAGTAACGGGATAGCCGGATTCATGAATGTCTATGTCAATGACGATGATACTCCATATACGGACAACTATCAGAAAGTAAACAGGTTTGTCAGTTTGGGAGGAACTGTCGCACAGACGGATTTTCCTGTCGAGTTAAAAAAATATCTTGACAACTTAAAAAGAGATTAACAGCGTATGAAAAAACTAATATGGATGGCAGCGGCGTTTGTATTGATAACCGCCTGCCAAGATGATGATAAAGTGAATACTAAGCCGGTGGCTGCATTCAAGGCTACGGCTACTACAGTGGAAGTGGAACAAAGCATTTCGTTTACCAATCTGTCGTTTGACGAAGACGGTCAGATAAGCCGCTGGCAATGGGATTTCGGAAACGGAACAACATCGGAAGAAGAGAACCCTACCATTTCCTACAGTGAGCCAGGTGATTACAAGGTGGTGTTGACTGTATGGGACAATCAGGGGCAGCAGAATGCAAATTCCTTTGATAAGACCATTGCTGTCAAGGAAAAATCGTTATCAGATGAGGAACCGGAACTGATATGGGAATATGCTACCACTACGGGATTCCAGGATGCTTCTTTGGCAGTCGATAATCAAGGGAACATCATTTTCGGTTGCGATGCCAATAACAGCCGCGGTGATTATAACATTGCGGTGCTGAATAATAACGGCGAAGAACAATGGACTTATAAGGCGGGTGATGTGGTAAGAAGTACGCCGGCTGTTGCTGATGACGGAACGTTCTACATCGGCAGTTATGATGATAATTTGTATGCGTTCAAAGCGGAGTCTTCAACCATTTTGGGTACATACGATACGAATGACAATGTGAAATATACTTCTCCGGCTGTGGATATGGACGGAACTGTATATTATGGAGGTGACAATCAAAAGTTATGTGCTCTTTCAGCTGTTTCGATGAGTGAATTGTGGAGTGCGGATTGCGGCGGTGACATACAGTCTCCGGTGGTTATCGGTGACGATGCCGTATATGTCTGCAACAACAGTGGCAAGATGCTGGCTTTCGCCAAGGCAGATGGTTCTAAACTTTGGGAAATAGAATATGGAGCGTCTTGTACGGCTGCACCGGCTTTGGGCGAAGACGGAACGATTTATATGTGTGGCAACACGTCTGACGGAGGCATCGTCATGGCTGTAAATGCTGCCGACGGAACTGTCAAATGGCAGTCGCCAAGTGTATCGAAATACGACAACAGCGGAATTGCGCTTGACTTGAGCGGGCGTCTGTATGTCGGTGACAGCGACGGCGTGATGACTTGCTACAGCCAATCGAACGGAGATATGGTTTGGACATTCCGCAGCCAGGGAAGGATTCGCTGTACACCTGCCATAACCGATAACGGAAATATCTGTTTCGGAGACGGTGCCGGCTATTTCTACATCCTGAATGAAGAAGGCAAGCAAGTATATAAGGAAGTCAAGTTGGGCAATGAGATTTATTCATCGCCGGCAATCGGCAGTGACGGTACGGTTTATATTTGTGTGAATGTCGAGACAAACCAGCAGCCGGGTAGATTGTGCGCATTCCGGACAACCGCTACCGGGGCAATGAAAGGCTGGTCAATGCGGGGAGGTAACAGTTTGAGAAACGGTCGTCGTTCAAATTAAAAAGGTTTTCAATATGAGGTATTTTATATATATGGTATGTGTCTGCTTGTTGACATTGTCATCTTGCGGACCGAAAGAGAAGAATAATTCAATCGCTGAGAAGCCAGCTATTGAAAAGAAGAGTGTATCTGTTACCGAAAATTTAGCGTCCGAAGGAATCTTGGTGGTTTCGCATCGTGGTGATTGGCGCAACACTCCTGAGAACTCGTTACAGGCTATTCAGAATTGCATAGACATGGGAGTGGATATGGTGGAAATAGATTTGAAAAAGACAAAAGACGGGCATTTGGTCTTGATGCACGACAAGACCATCGACCGTACGACAACGGGCAAAGGAAAACCTGAAGACTATACGCTTGCGGAGCTGAGAGAATTCTTCTTGAAAGGAGGGCACGGTCAGAAGACCCGTCACAAAATCCCTACCTTCGAAGAAGTGATGATGCTTTGTAAAGGTAAGATAATGGTGAACGTAGACAAGGGATACGATTACTTTAAGGATGCATACGCCGTATTGGAAAAAACAGCTACGGTAGACCAGTGTGTGATAAAGTCGAACCATCCGTATGAAAAGGTGAAGGCCGAAAATGGGGAAGTCTTGGACAAGATGGTCTTTATGCCGGTGGTAAACTTGCATAAGGAGGGGGCGGAAGCCATTATCAACGGTTACCTGGAGCATATGAAACCCAAAGCTTTTGAGTTGGTTTTCAATAATGATTCGCCCGAAGTATTGCGTCTCATCAAGAAGGTAAAAGACAGTGGGGCTAAGATATTCATCAATTCTTTGTGGCCTGAACTCTGTGGAGGACACGATGATGACCGTGCGGTGGAATTGGGCGAACCGGAGGAAAGCTGGGGATGGATTATCAATCAAGGAGCCAAGCTTATTCAGACAGACCGTCCGGCTCTTCTCTTGGACTATCTGAGGGATAAGGGGTTGCATCAATAAAGGTTGAATGGAGCTTTTATGATTGTCTGCATGGTTCCGTAAGGCCATGCAGACAATATAAGCCATTCTCAGAAACTGTTTCTCAGTCTCCAAACACTGTGTTAGGTATGATTAAGAATTTAATATTCGATTGGGGCAATGTATTGATAGATGTATCTGTGGAACGCTTTGCCAAGTCCTGCAAAGCGTTCGGGATACAGTTCGCTGATGATGAAGTCGGCAGTGCCCATAAAGCCGGTTTTTTCTTGGAATATGAGAAAGGAAACCTGTCTGATTGTGAATTTAGAAACGAAATACGTGCAAGGGCTTCCGTGATTCTTTCGGATGAGGAAGTCGATTCGGTTTGGAATGGAATGTTGGGCAGGATTCCTGTAGAGAAATTGCAACTCCTGTATATGCTAAAGGATACATACAATTTATATCTTTTGAGCAATACTAATTCTATACATTGGAACACGTTTTCCAAGAAAAGTTTCGATTATAGAGGATTAAATGCCGATGATTTTTTTAAGGGAATCTACCTTTCCTATAAGTTGCATACGGCAAAGCCTGATTCGGTTATATTCCATAAAGCCGTTGAGGATGCCGGAATAGATGTGAGGGAGACTTTATTCATTGATGACTCTTTTGCCAATTGCATGACAGCTCGGTCTTTAGGGATGAGCGTCTTGCATTATAAGCCGGGTGATAATTTGGAGAGTTGTATATTAAAAGAATTAGAACAAAAAGAAGTGATATGATTTTAAAATCAATAATTGAGTTTTATAAAGTATCCAAGCCGAAACCTTGTGGAGACGGATGGACACCTGAATCGGAACGGAGGCTGAAGCACCTGCAGTGGTCCACTTTCCTTTCTGCCACGTTAGGGTACGGCATGTATTACGTCTGTCGCCTGAGCCTGAATGTAGTGAAGAAACCCATTGTGGAAGAAGGTATCTTCTCGGAAACCGAACTGGGCATCATCGGATCGGTGCTGTTCTTCACCTATGCAATAGGGAAGTTTGCCAACGGATTTTTGGCGGACAGAAGCAATATCAGGCGTTTTATGTCGACAGGTCTGTTGGTGACAGCACTTGTGAACCTGTGTTTGGGCTTTATCCATTCGTTTGTCCTGTTCGCCGTGCTTTGGGGAATCAGCGGATGGTTTCAGTCAATGGGAGCTGCATCGTGCGTGGTGGGGTTGTCGCGTTGGTTTGATGACAAAAAGCGTGGTTCGTTCTACGGATTCTGGTCGGCAAGTCACAACATTGGCGAGGCGTTGACCTTTATCATCGTGGCTTCCATTGTGAGTGCGTTCGGTTGGCGTTACGGATTCTGGGGAGCTGGACTGGTGGGCTTGTTGGGAGCTTTAATTGTATGGAACTTTTTCCATGACACGCCACAAAGCAAGGGACTGCCTCCCGTCAGCCAGCCGAAAGAGAAGAAAGAACTGACCGAGGCAGAGGCGGCGGACTATAACAGGGCACAGAAACAGGTCCTGCTGATGCCTGCCATTTGGATATTGGCATTGGCAAGCGCATTTATGTACATCAGTCGGTATGCCGTAAACAGTTGGGGGGTATTCTATCTGGAAGCGCAGAAAGGATACGATACGTTGGATGCCAGCTTCATTATCTCCATCGGCTCGGTGTGCGGCATTGTGGGCACGGTCTTGTCGGGCTTCGTGTCCGACCGCCTGTTCCGCGGCAAGCGCAATGCGCCTGCATTGATATTCGGTTTGTTGAATACCTGTGCCCTATGTCTGTTCTTGCTGGTTCCCGGTGTGCATTATTGGCTGGACGTGACGGCGATGATATTGTTCGGTCTCAGCATCGGTGTGCTGCTTTGTTTTCTGGGCGGGCTGATGGCGGTCGACATTGCGCCTCGCAACGCCTCGGGAGCGGCACTTGGCGTGGTAGGCATAGCCAGCTACGTGGGTGCCGGCATTCAGGACGTGATGAGCGGCATTCTGATAGAGGGCAACAAGGCGGTGGTCGACGGCGTGGAAGTCTATGATTTTACGGCTATCAACTGGTTCTGGATAGGTGCCGCCTTCTTGTCGGTGTGCTGCGCCTTGCTGGTATGGAACGTGAAACCGGCGGACAGAAGCTGATAATCTCCCTCAAAAAAAACGTGCAAAATGCGCGCCGCCCCCTCGGCGGACGCTTTGCACGTCTGCAAAATGCGCGCTGACCCCTCGGCGGACACTTTGCAACACTTGCAAAGTCCGCGCCGACCCCTCGGAAGACATTTTGCACGTCTGCAAAATGCGCGCTGACCCCTCGGAACGCATTTTGCAACACTTGCAAGGTCTGCGCCGACCCCTCGGAAAACATTTTGCACGTTTTTCAAGGTGTCCGGATAGGTTTAATGAGTAAAAACACATGTTATGAAAAAGACTTTATTCGCCCTGGCAGGGATGTTTGCAATGGTTTCGGCAGATGCCCAGACCGTCTGTTGGCGAGATTTCATGCCGGAAATCCACGGGACCGTGAGAGGAAAATACGAACATCAGACCGCGACGGGCGGGCACCGTTTTCAGGTACGTACCGCAAGGGTGAGCGTTACGGGGAATGTAACTCCCATCGTGAGCTATAAAGCCGAAATAGACCTTTGCGATGAAGGAGAAATCAAGATGCTGGATGCTTACGCACGGGTTGCCCCGTTAAAAGGATTTTATGTTACTGTCGGGCAGATGCGTGTGCCGTTTACGATTGACGCGCACCGCTCGCCTCACTTGCAGTATTTTGCCAACCGTTCGTTTATCGCCAAGCAGATGGGCAGCCTGCGTGATGCTGGCGCTACGTTAAAGTATGTGCGTAAAGAAGGGTTCCCCTTTTCGCTGGAAGCAGGTTTGTTCAGCGGTTCGGGGCTGACGGAGCAAAAAGGCTGGCACAAGGCGCTTTCGTATTCGGCGAAATTGGAATTAACCCCTTTCAAGGGGTATAACCTGACATTGAGCACACAGCGCATCCGTCCTACGGACCGGAACATTTATATGTATGACATAGGTACCTATTATAATTGGAATAACTGGCATTTCGAGGTGGAAGCCATGTATAAGGAGTATGCCAATTCCTCGTTTAAGGGTGTATGGGCGGTAGATGCTTTTGTAAATTACGACTGGTTTATCCGGAAAAAGAAAAGTCTGTTCAAAAAGGTCTCTCTCCTTGCCCGCTTCGATTACATGGGCGATAATAGCGACGGATCATTAGACGGGCAAGGCGAGTTCCTGATAACCGATTATGAACGCAAGCGTATCACCGGAGGTCTGACGTTCAGTTTCGGGAAACCGTTTCAGGCAGACCTCCGCTTAAATTACGAAAAGTATTTTTATGCCGGCCGTTCGCTTGCCCTGGAGTCGGAACAGGATAAGCTGGTGGTGGAAATGATGGTGCGTTTCTGAAAAATGTTATCTTTTATGGATATGATTTATCCCAGGGGGGCATGAAAAAACATGCTTTTTTTCGGATTCAGAGAAAAAGGACACTAATTCTGACATATAAAAGGAAAATAGCAGGAAGAGTTTCTCGTGTTTTTCTGTTTTTTATTTACCTTTGTTCTTCATAACAAGTTTTTAAACATAAGGTGTATGAGCAAAGTAGTAATTAATTCGTACGAAGAATTTGAGAGATTGTTAGGCCAGCAAATCGGCGTGTCCGATTGGCTGGAAGTGACGCAAGAGCGTATCAACCAGTTTGCCGATGCTACGCTGGATCATCAATGGATTCATGTGGACGTGGAACGTGCGAAAACGGAAAGCCCTTTCAAGAGCACCATTGTACACGGTTATCTGACCCTTTCCCTGCTTCCGTATTTCTGGAATCAGATTATCGAAGTGAACAACCTGAAGATGATGGTAAACTATGGGATGGACAAGATGCGTTTC
>ULRZ01005267.1_pt1 | contig 13321 bp, 10 predicted proteins | sample 1955861 | NCBI WGS metagenome assembly ULRZ01 (sample SAMEA4835694, study PRJEB28245) | human gut metagenome | biome: gut microbiome; material: fecal sample | place: Denmark | collected 2008 | reverse complement strand
CTGCGCGAAGTATATCCGATGAGGCAGTGCCTCCGGCACGTGCCGCCTCAGCCAATAGGCTGTGCGAGAGGATATCCGATGAGACAGAGCCTTCGGCACGTACCGGCTCAGCCAATGGGCTGCGCGAGAGGATATTTGTGTAGACTTATTTCCCGATTACAAATTCTACTTCTTTGAAAGCGAAGCGAGGGCGGGAGCCGTCGGGGCGGGCGAGGGTCAGGATGCCGTCGGGAGCCACGTTGGCAATTTCGGCGCAGAACTCTTCGCCGGCTGCGAGATGGTCAGCCGTCCGGTCGGCAACGTTGCGGTAGGTGTGCAACCCGTTGCGGCGGTATAGGCGGCTGAGAAACTCGGCGTGCAGCGACTCGGCGTTGTCGGGCAGCGAGTCGGCAAGGCGCAGCAGCTCTTCGGAAAGATGGTGCAGCACGTCGGGAAGCGGAGTGTCGCAGCCGATGATTTGGCGTAGTGACACGGGGTTGGGTGCGTCAGACAGGAATTTCTCTTGGTTGATGTTGAGTCCGATACCCGCTATCGTGTGGTCGATTTTTCCGCCTGACAGCGAGTGTTCCACGAGAATCCCGCAGATTTTGCGGTCGTTCCAGTAAATGTCGTTAGGCCATTTTATGCTTACGCCGTTGTCGATGTAGCGGTCAAGGGTGTGCACCACAGCAAGCGCCACCGCTTCCGACAGCCAGAACTGGCAGCTTGGCTTCACGTTTGCCGGGCGCAGCAACATCGACATCGTGATGTTTTTGAAGTCGGCGCTTTCCCACGAGTTGCCCCGCTGTCCGCGTCCTGCGGTTTGGCAGTCGGCGTAGACAACGGTGCCGTGGACAGCACCTTCGGCGTTTTGCGCCAGATAGGTGTTGGTGGAGCGTATCGACTCAAGATGGATGTATGTTGGAGTCATCGCGATTATGATTTTTTTGTAGTGCGGCGCACGGTGCGGCGAGGTTTTTTAGGCGCGTTTGCCGCCTCTTCGATAATTGCGCGGCAATCATCGAGCGAGAGAGCCGCCGCATCCTTGTCCTTCGGAATCTTGTAGTTCTTCTTTTTGTATGAGATATAGACTCCGTAAGGACCGTTGAGGATTTCCATCTCCGGCTCCTCGTCGAATGTTTTTACCAGACGTTTTTTCTCTGCTTCGGCTTTGTTCTTGATCAGCTCGACCGCCTCGTCGAGGGTGATTGTTTGCGGTGATAGCGTCTTAGGCACCGAGACAAACATTTTGCCGTGTTTCACGTATGGACCGAAGCGTCCGATAGCCACCGTCACGGTCTCGCCCTCGTAGTCTCCGAGAGTGCGTGGCAGCTCGAATAGCTTTAGAGCCTCCTCGAGTGTTATGTCGCTTACCGACTGTCCCTTCTGCAGCGATGCAAATTGCGGCTTCTCCTCGCTGTCGGTCGATCCGAGCTGCACGAGCGGACCGAAACGTCCGATTTTCACCGACACCTCTTTGCCTGTTTTCGGGTCGGTGCCGAGCACGCGTTCTCCCACCTTGTGCTCGAGGCGCAGGTTGGAAATTTTTTCCACTTCCGGGTGGAACAGTTTATAGAAATTGGCAATCTCGTCGTTCCATTTTGTCTGACCTTCAGCGATATGGTCGAATTTCTCCTCCACGTTGGCAGTGAAGTTGTAGTCCATGATGTCGGGGAAATATTCCATAAGGAAATCGTTGACCACCATACCCACATCGGTCGGGATGAGCTTGTTTTTCTCGTTGCCGTACGACTCTTCCTTCTTCGTTTCTTTGATTTTGCCGTTTTTCAGCTCGAGCAGGCAGATGTCGTGTTTTGTTCCGGTTTTCTCGCCTTTTTCCACGTAGTCGCGGTTCTGTATAGTAGAGATTGTCGGAGCGTAGGTTGAAGGACGTCCGATGCCCAGTTCCTCGAGTTTTTTTACGAGCATCGCCTCGGAGTAGCGTGGCGGCTGCTGCGTGTAGCGCTGTGTGGCGTCGATTTCATCGAGCGCGAGAGTCTCGCCCTTTTTTAGTTCAGGCAGACGAGTGTCCGACTCCGCGTCGTTTGATTCATCGTCGGTCGATTCCATGTATACGTGCAGGAAGCCGTCGAATTTGATAACCTCGCCCGTAGCCACAAACTTTTCCTGGCGTCCGCCGATGCTGATTTCGGCGGTGGTTTTCTCCAGTTCGGCATCAGCCATCTGAGTGGCGATGGTGCGCTTCCAAATAAGGTCGTAGAGGCGTTTCTCCTGCGCCGTCCCCGAGATTTCGTGGTGTGAGATGTATGTAGGGCGGATAGCCTCGTGAGCCTCCTGTGCGCCCTTTGCCGTGGTGTGGTAGTTGCGCGCCTTGTAGTATTTGTCGCCGAGCGTAGTTGCGATTTCTTCCTTGATAGTGCCGAGAGCAAGCGACGACAGGTTGACACTGTCGGTACGCATGTAAGTGATATGTCCGGATTCGTAGAGGCGCTGAGCCACCATCATTGTCTGCGACACGGTGAATCCCAGTTTGCGTGAAGCCTCCTGCTGCAGCGTCGACGTGGTGAACGGGGCTGCCGGCGACTTCTTCAGCGGTTTCACTGTCAGGTCGCTGATGCTGAACGTTGCGTTCTTGCATGATTCGAGAAACTCCATTGCCGCCTCTTTGCTTGGCAGACGCTTGTTGAGCTCAGCGCGAATAGGCTGCGCCGCATTGTCGGTGTGGAGCAAAGCCACCACACGGTAGTATTCCTCAGCCTTGAAATTCTTGATTTCCTTCTCGCGTTCCACAATCAGTCTTACCGCCACGCTCTGCACGCGTCCGGCGGAGAGAGCCGGTTTGATTTTTTTCCAAAGCACAGGCGACAGTTCGAAGCCCACGATGCGGTCGAGCACACGGCGCGCCTGCTGGGCGTTCACACGGTCGATGTCGATGCCGCGCGGCGTCTCGATGGCGTGAAGGATTGCGCTTTTGGTGATTTCGTGAAATACGATGCGTTTTGTCTTTTCCGGCGTCAGACCGAGCACCTCGTACAGGTGCCAAGCGATGGCTTCTCCCTCGCGGTCCTCATCGGAAGCGAGCCAGACCGTGTCTGCCTTTTTCGCTTCAGCCTTCAACTGCTTCACAAGTTCCTTCTTGTCGGCAGGGATTTCATATATGGGTTTGTAGTCGTGCTCCACGTCGATGCTGAAATCCTTCTTTTGAAGGTCGCGGATGTGGCCATAACTTGACATTACTTTGTAGTCGTCTCCCAGAAACTTTTCGATTGTCTTAGCCTTTGCAGGTGACTCGACAATTACTAAATTTTTCGGCATATCAATAATTCTCTCTTGTTTTTGCGCCGCAAAATTAGACAAAAAAAACCACAATGCAACTGATTTCACACCTAAATATATGAAAAAGGGGTCGCCGTATGGTTTCGGCAACCCCTTTTAGATGGTGTTTATGCGTAGTTTATTATGCAAATTTCGAGAAGTCGGTCTTCTGCATGTCGCCCGAAGCGTTAAACTCTTCGTGGAATGCGAAGGCAGCCTTGAGGGTGTGAGGCGTGTGTCCGCCTTTGCTCAGCTTCAAGTAGTCGCGGAGCAACGGACGGTATGCCGGGTGTGCGCAGTTCTCGATGATGAGTTCGGCGCGCTGCAACGGATCCTTTCCGCGGAGGTCGGCGATACCCTGGTCGGTGATGAGCACAGCCACAGAGTGCTCGCTGTGGTCGAGGTGTGACACCATCGGCACGATGTTGCTGATTTTGCCCTCTTTTGTGATTGACGGGCAGCTGAAGATAGAGATATAGGCGTTGCGAGTGAAGTCGCCTGAGCCGCCGATACCGTTCATCATCTTGGTGCCCACCACGTGGGTTGAGTTGACGTTGCCGAAGATGTCGGCTTCGAGAGCAGTGTTCATAGAAATCACGCCAAGTCGACGGATAATCTCAGGGTTGTTTGAGATTTCGCCCGGACGGATAAGCACCTTGTCGCGGAAGAAATCAACGTTTTTGAAGAATCGGTCCATCGTCTCGTCGGAGAATGTGAGCGAGCATGTGCTGCTGAAGCGGCATTTGCCCTTCTCCATAAGGTCGAGCACGGCGTCTTGAATCACTTCGGTGTACATGTCGAATTGTGGAATTTCCGGGCTTTCCTCCAAACCGTGGAGCACGGCGTTGGCAATGTTGCCCACACCCGACTGCAACGGCAAGAATTCTTTAGGGATGCGTCCGGCACGGAGCTCGCCGATGAGGAATTTGCAAACGTTTGCACCGATGCGCATTGTTGTCTCGTCGATAGGCGAGAAGCCGTGCACCTTGTCGGTGTTGTAGGTTTTTATGATGCCCACGATTTTCGACGGGTCGACTTTCAGCACCGGAGAACCGATGCGGTCGCTTGGCTTATAGATAGGAATCTCGCGGCGGTAAGGCGGGTCGAGCGGCATGTAGATGTCGTGCAGACCGCGGATTTCAGCCGGGATATGCTCATTGAGCTCAATTACAATCTTGTCGGCAAGGTGAGCGAGCGAAGGGATGTTGCCCACACCAGGACCGAGCAGAATTTCGCCGTCGTCGGTCACGTCGCCAGCCTCGATTACCACCATGTCCATCTTGCCGAAGAATCCGTAGCGGAGGTTCTGCGCAAGCTGAGAGAGGTGCATGTCGCAATAGTTGATTTCGTGAGCGTTGAGGCGTGCGCGGGTGTCTTTGCATGACTGATACGGCGTGCGGAAATTCACGGCATCGGCACGTGCAAGCTCGCCGTCGATGTAGTCATTGGTCGAAGCACCTGTAAATACGTTGATTTTGAACGGACGTCCGGCTTCGTGTTCTTTTTTCGCTTTAGCTGCGATTGCAGGAGCGACAAATTTAGGCGTGCCGGCAGCGGTGAAACCAGAGAAACCGACATTGTCGCCGTTGTTCACCAATTCAGCCGCCTGTTCTGCGGTAATAAAAGGAAAAGCCATATCTTTAAGATTAAATGATAATAGTTTTGTTTGTTATTAGTTTCACAAAATTAGACATTAATTTTTATTGCGCAAATATACAGTTGGGAAAATCGGCGGTGGTGGGGCGATTTTTTTAAATGCCGCACTGAAATAAAAAGCGTGCGCGAGCGTTAATATTATGTATGAAGTGCCGGACGGCGACATATTGGACGGTTGTGGTGGCAGTGTTGTGCTCCGTGTTGCTGTCGTGCAGCACGAAGAAAAACACCGCCGGCTCCCGTTTTATGCAGTCGTTCACCACCCGCTACAACGTTTATTTCAACGGAGAGCAGCACTATAAGGAGCAGTTGAAGAAGATGGAGGAGGAATATGAGGACGACTATTCCGACTTCGTCTATGTGCATCCCGCTGAGTCGTTTGCCGACGACAAAGCCACGCATCCGTCGGTGAGTTTCGACCGCACAATCGAGAAGATGCAGAAAGCCATCGCCCTCCATTCCATCCAGAAGAAACCGAAGAAGGACCGCAGCAAGATGCGCGACCCGAAATATCGCGATTATCTGAAGCGTAACGAGTACAACCCGTTTCTCCACAATGCGTGGCGGCTGATGGGCGAGGCGCAGTATCTGAAAGGCGACTTCTCCGCGGCGGCGGCTACGTTTATGTATGTGGAGCGCTATTTCCCGTGGCTCCCGAAACTCGTCACAGAGGCGAAGATATGGCAGTTGCGCAGCTACTGCGCGCTGGGATGGACAAACGAGGCTGAGAACGTGTTGTCGCGGCTGAAGCAGGACGAGCTTGTGAACAAGCGGCTGCGGACGATGTACAACACGGCTTATGCCGACTTCCTCGTAAAGACGCGCCAATACGACAAGGCGGCGCCTGTGCTGCTTGCGGCGTACAAAGACACTGGCGGCGCACAGAAGACGCGTCTGGCATTTTTGCTCGGGCAGGTTTATGAGGCCAATGGCGACAAGGCTGCCGCCTACCGTATGTTCAAGTCGGTGGCAGGAGCGTCGAGCGCCACCTACCGCACGCAGTTCAACGCCCGCATCAAGCAGAGCGAGGTCTACACCGGACAGAACATCAATTCAGAGGTAAGGTCGTTGCAGCGTATGGCGCGGTTGGACCGCAACAAAGAATACCTCGACCAGATATACTATGCCATAGGCAATCTCTACCTGTCGCGCCGCGACACGGCAAACGCCATAAAAAACTATGTGCTTGCCAATGAGAAAAGCACGCGCAACGGCATCGACAAGGCTATAAACCAGATTACGCTCGGCGGACTCTATTTCGACCGCTATGAATATGACAAGGCGCAGCCTTGCTATTCTGAGGGCGTGGCGCAGCTGCCGGAGGACTATCAGAACTATGCGATGCTGAAGAAGCGCAGCGACGTGCTCGACGAACTGGCTGTCTACTCGCAGAATGTCACGCTGCAGGATTCGTTGCTGGCGCTTTCAAAACTGTCGCCGGAGGAGCAGAAGAAGGTGGCTGACCGATTGGTGAAAGAGTTGAAAGACAAGGAGAAGAAAGCTGCTGAGGAGGCTGCGCTGCAGGCGCTTGCGTCGCGGCCCGACGCTGCCGGAAGCCAGCTGAAGAGCAACACGCAGAACTATACGCTCAACACCAACAAGTCGTGGTATTTCTACAACACTGCCACTAAAAATGCCGGCAAGACGGAGTTTCAGCGCCGCTGGGGCAGCCGTAAGCTGGAAGACGACTGGCGTCGCGCCAACAAGACCACATTCTCTGTCGGCGACTTCAATTCGGAGGCAGACTATGGCGACGACGACAAGCAGAAAGAGATGGTCGACTCGCTCGGCAATCCGCTAAGCGACGAGGAGATTGCCGCCCGTAAGAAAAACGAGGAGCAGCTGGCGCATGAGCAGGATCCGCACTTCCCGGAATACTATCTGGTGCAGATTCCAAAAACGGAGGAGGAAATACAGAACTCTCACAACATCGTGCAGGAGGGACTGTTTAATATGGGCATAATCCTGAAGGACAAACTTGAGGATGTGAATGCCGCCGAAGCCGCGTTCAACGAGCTGCTGACCCGCTATCCCGACAATGTGTATCGCCTTGACATATATTATAATATGTATCTGATGTATGTGCGCTACGGATATGCCGACAAGGCAGAGATATGCCGGCAGAAGATTCTTGCCGACTTTGCCGACACGAAATATGGTATGGCTCTCGCCGACCCGAATTATATCGAAAACCTGCGCAACATGGAGAGCGAGCAGGAGCGGATGTATGAGAAGACGTATGCCGACTATCTTGCAAACCGCAACGCAGCGGTGCATGAGGGGTATCAGGGGATTATGAACCGATATCCGTTGTCGAAAATTATGCCTAAGTTCATGCTTCTCGACGCACTTTCCTACCTCTCGGAGAAGAAATACGACCGTTTCCAGGAAACGCTCAAGGAATTGCTTGTGCGCTATCCCGACACCGACATCACACCGCTCGCCTCGTCGATTCTGAAGGATCTTGCCAAAGGCAGAAAACCGAATTCGGGAGCCGGAGGCAACGTGCGTGGCATGATTTGGTCGATACGGCTCACAAACGACACTGTGGCGGTCAACTCCACGACGGAGTATACGCCGTTTGACACGTCGCGCGAGGGTCCGCACATCTGTCTGCTCACGTATCCTGTCGACAGCGTGTCGTCAAACCGTCTGCTCTTCGACGTGGCACGCCACAACTTCTCGAACTATGCTGTGCGCGATTTCGACATCGACCGTCAGACATATGGACAACTCGGAATAATCATAATCAAGGGATTCACCAGCTACGCCGACCTTGAGGACTACAGCCGTCAACTGTTTGCCGACCGTCAGGTTGTCATTCCTCGTCAGGTGCGCCCTGTGTTTATCAGTGAAAAGAATTTCGACCTGCTGCTCAAGGAGGGACGCTCGTTCTCCGACTACTTCCTCTTCCTTCAGGAGCAGAGCGACGATGCGGTGGAGGCACCGCTGATGGAGTGAAAAAAACGACAAGAATATGGACTATCTGCCAACCGACCCCGCAATACTTGTGTCAACAATCAATATGCTGCTGCGCGACGAGGAGTTTGACTCGCTCGAACAGATCTGCTATGCCTACAACCGCGACCCGGAGCAGCTGAAGGCGTATCTTCTCAGCCATGGCTACGTCTACAGCGTGGAGCAGCGTCAAATGCGTCCGGAGGGTTACGACCGATGATTACGCGCGCCGGTATCGAGACCGCCTATTGCTTCCTGCACCAGAAGGAGCGTGTCTATGCCCATTCGATAATGGACTGGCAGCGCGACGACATCGAGTATGCCATTTCCTCGTTTGCCGACGACATGAATCCTGAGCTGTATTCCTTGCTGGCAGACGGCCGCACAGACTTTCTGCGTTCGCACACCACGTTTCATGCCGATATGCTCCACGCTCTCGACATCCTTGAAAAGATGCTCTGAACGATGATTCTTTTGAGGAAAATCAGTAACTTTGCCGTATGAAGTATTGGATGATAAAGGACGGAAATAGCGAAGGCCCGTTCAGCCTTGAGGAATTGACCGCGCATGGACTTGCGGCGGAAACGAAGGTGTGGCGCCAAGGGCTGCCGCAATGGACAGAGGCAAGACTCGTGCCTGAGTTCGCGCAAATCTTTGGTGTAAAGGTCGTTGAGAAGCATCGGGCGGCTGATGACGCCGTGCGCCATTGCCCCACGCATCTGCGTGCCGCTGTTGTCACGACGGTAATCATCGCTTTGTCGTTTTTCAATGTGTTCGCGCCGCTCTCGCTGCTCTGCAGTCCGTTTTTCTATCTGTTGCTTCCGCTGTCGTGGCTGTCGATACGCTCAGCCATTACTGCACGCCGCATGCTGCGCGCCGGCAACATTGAGGCGGCGATGAAACGCACCGACCGCACCGTGCTTCTCATCACGCTCAACGCAGTGGTCGCCATCACTCTTTTTCCGTTCCACGTCGTGGCGGAGATATTCTGGTAAGTAAGTCATTTAAATTGATTATTTAGTCGCTTCGTGTTTGTATTTTTCGTGGTAAGTGATTAACTTTACGCTGACAAAAATCTGAATACGATGGACATAACGCTTCCGAAACGAATAGACGGGCAGCAGCCGGTGTCGCTCAACGGACGCCAGCAAATCACAGTGGTCGGAGCCAACGGCTCTGGCAAGACACGCTTCGTCAACCGGATGATTGCCGACCTTGGCAACCGTGCATTCACAATTTCCGCTCTCAAAGCCTTGTATCCGATAAAAGACGGCGACATACAGGCGCAGTCGGTCACAACGTTCTATCAGCAGGCGCTGCAGTCGGTGCAGTTTGTGAAACCCGTAGCCGAGACAGAGTTTGAGATGCTGCTGTTTATGCTGCTCAACGATGAGATGAACGATATGTTCACCTACAAGATGAACCGTATCGGCACAGCCGCCGACATCCCGTTGCCGCGCACGAAAATCGATGCCGTTGTGAAACTGTGGAAGGAAGTGTTTCCGAAAAACGATGTGCAGAGGTCGGGCGGTAAAATCAAGTTTACCAACCGTCTTGGCGACAATGCCTTCAATCCCCGCCAGCTGTCGGCGGGCGAGAAAGCCGTGTTCTTCTATATCGGCGCGACGCTGTATGCTCCGAAGGGCAGCGTGATTTTTGTTGACTCGCCTACGCTTTTCCTGCACCGCAGCATCACGCAAAGCCTTTGGACAACCATCGAGGGACACCGCCCCGACTGCACGTTTGTCTACATGACCCACGACATCGAGTTTCCTACGTCGCGCACCGACAACGTCACGGTGTGGGTGAGAGGATGCAACATCAAGGCGGAAACGTGGGACTATGAGATAATCCGTCCGCACGAATCGCTGAGCGACCAGCTGATAATCGACCTTATGGGCAGCCGCAAACCGGTGCTTTTTGTGGAGGGCGACAGCACCCACAGCCTTGATTTCAGGCTGTATTCGCTGATTTTCCCGGAGTACACGGTGAAGCCGATGGGAAGCTGCAACAAGGTGATAGAAACGGTGCGCTCTGTCAACGACATTCAAGGCTTCCATCATCTTGACTCGCGCGGCATCGTTGACCGCGACCGGCGCAACGCCAATGAGGTTGACTATCTGCGTCAGAAGAAGATTTATGTGCCGGATGTGGCTGAAATTGAGAATATAATGATGCTTGAGGGGGTGATACGCACCGTGGCGCGAGTGCACGGCAAGGATGATGTGAAGGCCTTTTCGCATGTGCGTGGCAACATCCTCAAACTCTTCAAGGCAGAACTGCGGCAGCAGGCGTTGATGCACACCCGGCATCAAGTGAAACGCACCATCGAGGTGGTCGTTGACCGCCGTTTTCAGAACATCAACGCCCTTGAGGACCATCTCGACCATCTTGGACAGGAGATACGTCCGCGCGCAATCTATGAGGGACTGTGCCGCGACTTCAACCGCTATGTCCAGGAGGGCGACTACCGCAGCGTGTTGCGTGTCTACAACCAGAAAACGATGCTTGTGCAGAGCAACGTGGCGCAGCTGTGCGGCTGCCAGAACAAGGATGAATATATCAAATCGATATTCACCATCCTTCAGCGCGACAATGCCGACTCCGCCGCCATCCGCACCGCCATCAAGCAGTGTCTCGAGATTGATTAGGCGGCCGTATAGGCTGCCAACGGAAAGATAAAAGAATTTAATGAAAGAAACAATACAGAAGAAAATACTGTTCCTGCATGGATTTTTTGCCACGGGAAGTTGTGCGATGGCAAAGGCGTTACGTGATGCTTTCGTGGGGTCGGCAGTTGTGCTGACACCCGACCTGCCGTTGCATCCCAAGGAGGCACTGAAGGAGATTCGCTCAATCATCGACCGGGAGCATCCCGACTTGCTTCTTGGCAACAGCTGCGGAGCATTCCTTGCCCAGATGCTTGCCCCTGTGGTGGGCATACCGGCCTTGCTTGGCAATCCTCATTTCAAGATGACCGAATTTTTGAAGCAGCGCGTCGGCGAGCACGAATACAAGGCACCGAGAAGGGACGGCAATCAGCGGCTGGTCATTGACGAGACGTTGATTGAGGAGTTTGCCGAATTGGAAGCCATACAATTTGATTGCTGCAACCCATATTACAAAGACCGCGTATGGGGACTTTTTGGCGAACGCGACAGCATCGCCCATTTCTGCCCGTTGTTTATGGAGCACTACAGCAATGTGTTCCGTTTTCCAGGCGGCCACACTCCGACAGAGCAAGAGGTAAAGGCATAGTACGCACCGCTTGCCCAAAAGATGCTTATGGACTGTCCGGTAAAAGAATATCGGTATTTTCAGCACTTCAAGGGCGGAAAGTATAAGTTTTTTCATTCCGCCTTTGATTCAGAGACGTTGGAACGCATGGTGGTTTATCAAGCCTTGTATGGACAGAAGGCATATTGGGTGCGCCCTGAAAAGATGTTTTTCGGGAAGGTTACAAGAGACGGTCGAACTTTCAATCGTTTCACAGAGGTGGATATGTGAAAAAGGGAACGGGTATGAACACATTGCGCACCTCCCTGCGATATATTCTCGGCATCATTTATTCTTACCGACAACACGCCAAGCCTATGGGAAAATGTTTTGCAACATAATTAACTAAAATTAACGGGGGGTAATTATTGTGTTCTTGTTTGTTAATTTTGCAGATTCGAAAAACAAATTGCAAAAACATGAAGAGTCCCAAAATCATGAAGAATCCATGGTTAAACATTTCACTTAGCGACACTGTCGCCGATTGCGACAAGTCAGTAATCAACAGCCTGACGACTGCTGTTAAATCAAAGATTGTGCTTGACACACTTCCTGAACCATATCACGGCGATCCTGAGGCTAAGGTCTATCTGCTTAATGGCAATCCTGGACATAGCGAAAAAGATTTGACTTTTGTGGGCTGCGGCAACGCGATTCAGGCGGCGTCAGTGCTGCCAAACGGTAAGAATGCTTTCTCCAACATTTATGAGAAAGAGATTTGTGAGGAGTTGTGGCATATCAACAAGGAGTTCATTTGGCTGCGTGATCCAGAAACAGTTGTGAATGCGATAGGCGAGTCCCATCTAGGCTATAAATGGTGGAAAGACCGCGTGCGAAAATTGAAGAAAGCATGCGGATGCGAGATTTCAGAGAAAGTTTTCTGTATAGAATGTTTCCCGTACCACACTAAACACAAAATGGCGTTCGACTTGCCGTCTGGCAAGTATGTCGACGATTTTATTTATAGCGCGATGGAAGAGGAGAAAGTCATAGTGCTTATGCGAAGTCGGAGAGAATGGTTTGCAAGAATCAAAGGTCTGGAGAATTACAGCAATCTGATTTTGCTCAACAGCTGCCAGAACGTCTCGCTGTCGCCTGGAAATATGACAAAGTCAGACTGGGAAAAACTTGTGAAGACGCTGAAATAAAAAAAACGACAAAAATGTTTATGAAAGACCATCGTTTCGTTTGTCGAAGCGATAGCATTAGTTTATAAGCAAAAAAGTGAAAATATAAACGAATAGAAAGGCTTGGAAAAGATGGCGTGAGGAAAAGAGTTCTTGCGCCATCTTGCAGGCTGTTAAAATAAACTAAATATATATATCATGGGAAAAAAGGATGTAGTGGTGTACAGTGAGGACTATAAGAAACTTGTTGATGCAACCGCACTTAAAGACAAATATTACGAGATTGACGAACGTGTCGAGGAAATTTGCGAAGTGGCATTCGAAGGTTGCAACAAGCTGGAAGAGATTGTCATGCCAAAGAAATTAAAAAAAATTGATAGCGAGGCTTTCCAGGGTTGCAGCAGCTTGACCAAACTTACATTACCGAGCAGAGTGGCGAGCATTGGAAGATGGGCTTTCTATGGTTGCAGCGGCTTGACCGAACTGACATTGCCCGACACCTTGGAGTGCATCGAGGCTTATGCTTTCTGTGGTTGCAGTGGTTTGACCGAACTGACATTGCCCAACAGGGTGAGGATTATCGAGGTTTCTGCATTCGAAGGTTGCAGCGGTTTGACCGAACTGACATTGCCCAACAGCGTGAAGATCATTGGGGATGGTGCTTTCGCATATTGCAGCGGCTTGGAAAAGATAACAGTAGAGAGTGGAAACAGTCGCTATGACTCCCGGGATAATTGCAATTCAATAATTGATAAGAAAACCAACACATTGATTGCAGGATGCAAAAACAGTGTCATCCCTAACGGTGTGACGAGCATCGGGGATTCTGCTTTCGGCTGGTGCAGTGAATTGACCGAACTGGTATTGCCGAACAGCGTGACGAGTATCGTGGAATCTGCTTTCGCATATTGCAGCGGCTTGGAAAAGATTACAGTAGAGAGTGGAAACAGTCGCTATGACTCCCGTGATAATTGCAATTCAATAATTGAGACGGCAACCAACACCTTGATTGCAGGATGCAAAAACAGTGTCATACCAAACAGCGTGAC
>ULRZ01056732.1_pt1 | contig 13343 bp, 10 predicted proteins | sample 1955861 | NCBI WGS metagenome assembly ULRZ01 (sample SAMEA4835694, study PRJEB28245) | human gut metagenome | biome: gut microbiome; material: fecal sample | place: Denmark | collected 2008 | reverse complement strand
TAGGGAAAGATTTTGCTTCGGGCAACAATCTTTGGACATTGGAGCAAAGTATTGTGGGATTTAACCGGGAGATAGAGTCGGTTATTAAGGCCTGGCGTATGGGCTGGAACAAGGAGAATATCGGTTCTCATGTGGTACGTAATAACGTTATCTTTGATTGCGAACAGACAGGTATTTGTGGACACATGGGAGCTATATTCAGTGTGATTGAGAATAATCATATCTATGATATTCATACTAAGCGCCAGTTTACCGGTGCAGAGATCGGTTGTATTAAATTGCATGCGCCTATTGATGTGGTTGTTAAAGACAACTGGCTTGATAACGGTTATCGAGGTATATGGCTCGACTGGCAGTGTATTGGAACTCGTATAACAGGTAATTTGTTTACGAATAATGACTTTTATGACATCATGATTGAAGTTACCCATGGCCCCTGTTTGATTGACAATAACATACTGTTGTCTGCTAATTCTGTAAATAATCTGTCACAAGGGACTGCGTGGGTGCACAATCTCATCGGTGGAGTGGTAACAGTACGTCCTATTCCCATACGTTATACGCCTTACCATGAGCCACATTCAACGGACATCATAGGTCTAACAAGTATATTGTGCGGGGATGAGAGACTTTATAATAACATTCTTACAGTAGTTCCCGGCTCACAGTCTGAACATAAGCTTGATGGTTTCTCTCCTTACGATTCTCATCCTGAATATAAAGAAGGAATTTATCAGGAAATGAACCGCACATCACGAGGTTCGGTTCAGTCAAAAGACTTTACGTTGGCTATGTACACCGGTGCTAACCTTTATTATGATGGAGTGAAACCCTATGCTCACGAACCTTATAATATTGTAAGTAATCATGCATTGGCTCCCACAATTGAACAGCGTGGTGACGAGGTGGTTCTTAAGTTGAACTTTGACAACAATATTTCGCAATTGCAGTCGCAAATTATCGACACAGAAAAAATGGGAGTAACCTTCTTTTCAAATGGTTATTTCGAAAATCCGGATGGAACGCCTATAACACTTAATACAGACTATTTAGGAGTTTCTCGAGGAGACGCTCCTAAAGCAGGACCATTTGAAAATGTTGTATCCGGTGTACAGGAAATCGTAGTTTGGAGGGGACATCACAAACCGTAAATTCCAGAACACCACCTTGAACCTTGTCACATTGTTTTTTTTGTGACGCAAAATAAAAATGTTATTCTTTTGATACACAAATTGAAATCGAAGCTGTTAATGGAAATCTGTTATTAGGAAAAGTGTTTCAAGGAGAAAGGATAACATAAGATGCAGGGCAGAGGAAACTATTTATAACAGGCTATAAAACAATACCCTACATGTCCCATTTGAATGCCACCCTTTGGTATATTGAGTACCAAACGTTGGTATTCTAAGTACCAAACGTTGGTATTTCAAGTACCACTCTTTGGTATTCCAAGTACCAAGCATTGGTATTTTAAATACCAAAGTTGGGTATTTAAAATAGTCAGCATAGAGTTTGTTTTTGACGAGTGACGACAAAATATTGGTCGTCACTGTTTATGCGCCTTGTCGTCACAGGTAACCCACTTATCCTTAGTGTATTGAAGTGAAAAGTGACGAGTGACGACAAAAAATGAAAAGATAATAGTATTTTTGTGCCAGCCAAGAGCTTAGTAGCGGTTTTATATCCGCTGCCAAGCTCTTTTTTATGTCCTTTTTCGTAGAAGCGTAGCTTGGTAAATTCGTGCAAAATCTGTGCAAATGCCTTTATAAACAAAAAAGACACTCAAGAGTGGAAGCCTCTCAAATGCCTTATTTTCAAGCCTTTCGACTTTGTAGCGGGACCCGGGATTGAACCGGGGACCTCATGATTATGAATCATGCGCTCTAACCAGCTGAGCTATCCCGCCATTATTTCTCGATTGCGGGTGCAAAGATATAGCTTTTATTTAAACTGCCAAAATATTTGTGGAGATTTTCTGCTATTTATTTTGTCAATAGAAAAAAGGAAATAGTATTTTCCTTTTTTCTTATATAGCATAATGCAACATAATCAGCACTTTAATCTTGCATTGTGGAGTTGAATTGAATAAAATCAATGAATATTTTTTCTAATTAGAAAAAAGTATTTATCTTGGCCGGCGTAATACAAAGAAGACATATACTATGGAAAGGAAAAAAATACATTTGGAATATCTCTTGAATGCGACTTCTAAAAGTATTCTTTGGACAGCAATAAGCACTCCTACTGGTTTGGAGGGCTGGTTTGCGGACAAGGTGCAGTCAGATGATAAGACCGTCTCTTTCTTTTGGGGGAAAACAGAAAGGCGCGATGCTGAAATTATTGCTGTGCGAGCATATTCTTTTATTCGCTTCCGCTGGCTTGATGATGAGAACCCGCGTGAGTATTTTGAATTAAAGATGACAAACAACGAGTTGACCAATGACTTTGTACTTGAAATTACTGACTTTACCAATGCGGATGAAGCAAACGATTTGTGTGAATTATGGGAATCTCAGGTAGACACTTTGCGTAGAACATGCGGTTTTTAGTTAACTTTCAATTAAAAATTTCCCGTACTCCCTTTTTTGTGCTACTTTTGTGCGTTCATTGCATGAAACAAGTAAAATGCTGCGCATAAAAAAGTTAGATATATTTATATTAAAGAGCTTTTGTCTGCTCTTTATGGGCACTTTCTTCATCTGCCTGTTCATCTTCATGATGCAATTTCTGTGGAAATATGTAGACGAAATGGTGGGAAAGGGATTGGAGATGAACGTTCTTGCTCAGTTTTTCTTCTATTCGGCGCTGACGCTGGTACCGGCTTCATTGCCTTTGGCTATCTTGTTGGCGGCCCTCATTACTTTTGGAAATTTTGGAGAACGCTTTGAGTTGCTTGCTATGAAAGCGGCAGGTATTTCTTTGTTGAAAATTATGCGTCCGCTGATATTCTTCATATCTCTTATCTGTTGTGTTTCCTTTTATTTCCAAAATGTCATCGGTCCTAAAGCACAGACTAAGTTGTGGACGCTGTTGGTTTCCATGAAGCAGAAATCACCTGAAGTGGATATCCCTGAAGGAGTATTCTATGACGAGATAGATGGTTATAACCTGTATGTCAAGCATAAGAATCGGGAGACGGGTATGTTGTATGATGTGCTGATTTATAATTTTGAAAAAGGGTTTGAGAATGCACAAATAATTAAATCGGATTCCGGCAGGTTGGAAATGACGGCAGATAAGCAGCACCTTTATTTGCATCTTTATAGCGGTGAGCAGTTTGAGAACCTGAAGTCGCAAAATATGAACCAAAAAAACGTGCCTTACCGCCGGGAAACTTTCGTCGAGAAGCATGCGATTATAGAGTTCAATTCGGATTTTAATATGGTGGATGCCGGATTTATGAGTAATCAGTCCAGTAGCAAGGATATGAGTATGTTGCAGGCAGATATTGACTCTATGAAAGTTCAGAATGACAGTATCGGACGGACTTACTATAAGGAAGCAATGGCAAGTACTTATAAAGCCACTGTTAATACATTGAGTAAAGACGATACGCTAAAGATAGAATCGGCTCATTTAGGCAGTTACAATGTGGACAGTCTGTTCAATGTGGCTACTTTGATGCAGAAACAGAAAATAATGTCTACGGCTGTCAGTCGTGCAGAGAGCGCTGCAAGTGATTGGAGCTTCAAAAGCTTCAATATCTCACAGACTGAGACCAGCTTGAGACGGCATATGACTTCCTGGCATGAGAAACTGACGCTCTCGTTGGCCTGCCTTATCTTCTTTTTTATCGGTGCGCCATTGGGGGGTATCATTCGTAAAGGTGGGTTGGGCATGCCTGTGGTGGTGTCCGTACTTATTTTTATAATCTACTATATTATTAATAATACGGGCTATAAAATGGCTCGTGATGGTAAATGGATTGTGTGGATGGGTATGTGGACCAGTACTGCTATATTGGCACCGTTGGGAGCCTTTCTTACTTATAAATCCAATAATGATTCGGTAGTACTGAATGCTGATGCTTATATCAACTGGTTCAAGAAAATAGCGGGTATCCGTAGCGTCCGTCATCTTTTCCGAAAGGAAGTGATTATTCACGATCCGGATTACGCTTGTTTGCCGGGAGAGCTCCAGCAGTTGTCGGCCGACTGTCGCGCATATGCTGAAAAGAAATCTTTGATGCGTGCACCTAATTACTTCAGTTTGTGGATGAATTATACTCCTCATGACGAGGAGGTAGTGGCGCTTAATGAACGGATGGAGGCATTGATAGATGAAATGTCCAATACAAGGTCTATACCGTTACTGACAGCACTGAACAATTATCCAATCATAGCCGTTCATGCCCATGTGCGGCCTTTCCGTAATTATTGGCTGAATATGCTGTGTGGAGTGATAGTTCCTGTCGGTTTGTTTTTCTATTTCCGTATTTGGGCATTCCGTATCCGGTTGGGTAATGATATGGAACGGATTATCCGTACAAACGAGGAGATACAGAATATAATAAAAGTCGATCTGAATAAATAATAAAAAGTAAACATATGGAAACAGTAAAGTTGAATACAATAGAAGAGGCTATTGAAGATTTTAAAGCCGGTAATTTTGTGATTGTAGTCGATGATGAAGATCGTGAAAACGAGGGAGATTTGATTATTGCTGCCGAACAGATCACGCCGGAAAAGGTAAACTTCATGCTGAAACATGCACGTGGTGTGCTGTGCGCTCCTATTACGGTGTCTCGTTGCAAGGAACTGGATCTGCCCCATCAGGTGTCTGATAATACTTCTGTATTGGGTACTCCTTTTACGGTAACTATTGATAAGTTGGAAGGTTGCACAACCGGTGTCTCTGCTGCCGATCGTGCTGCGACAATCCAGGCGTTGGCCGATCCTGCTTCAACTCCTGCTACTTTCGGTCGTCCCGGACATATTAATCCGCTGTATGCTCAGGAGAAAGGTGTGTTGCGTCGTGCAGGTCACACAGAAGCCACAATTGATATGTGCCGTTTGTCCGGTTTCTATCCGGCTGGTGCGCTCATGGAAATTATGAATGAAGACGGTACAATGGCACGTCTGCCGGAATTGCGTAAAATGGCTGATGAGTTTAATTTGAAACTGATTTCCATTCGCGACATGATAGCTTATCGCTTGCGACAGGAATCTATCGTGGAGAAGGGAGTAGAGGTGGATATGCCGACAGAACATGGACATTTTCGTCTCATTCCTTTCCGCCAAAAGTCCAATGGTTTGGAGCATGTAGCTTTGTTCAAGGGAACTTGGGAACCTGATGAACCCGTATTGGTACGTGTACACTCTTCTTGTGCAACAGGAGATATTTTTGGCTCTATGCGTTGTGATTGCGGAGAACAGCTTCATAAGGCTATGGAGCTGATTGAGAAGGCTGGTAAAGGAGCTATTGTGTACCTCAATCAGGAAGGTCGCGGTATCGGATTAATGGAAAAGATGAGAGCTTATAAGCTTCAAGAAGATGGCATGGATACAGTGGACGCCAATATCTGCCTCGGACATTTGGCGGATGAACGTGACTATGGAGTAGGTGCTCAAATACTGCGTGAACTAGGTGTGCATAAGATGCGTTTGCTCACAAATAATCCAGTGAAACGTGTCGGTTTGGAGGCTTATGGCTTGGAGATTGTAGAGAATGTGCCGGTTGAAACAACTCCTAACCGATATAACGAGCGTTACTTACGTACAAAGAAAGAACGTATGGGGCATATTCTTCATTTTAATAAGTAACTGATTTTTTGTTTTATTATATCAGAGAAAATCGCTTATTTTGCAATCAGATTTGCATAACAACCATTAAATAGAAACAAAATGAACCAATTATCAGATCGTTTGAACAGCTTGTCGCCTTCTGCGACGTTGGCTATGTCTCAAAAGAGTGCAGAGCTGAAAGCTCAAGGCATAGATGTAATTAACTTGAGTGTCGGAGAACCGGATTTTAATACTCCCGACCATATTAAAGAGGCTGCGAAAAAGGCGATAGACGATAACTTCTCTCGCTATTCTCCGGTTCCGGGCTATCCGGCTTTGCGCAATGCTATTGTGGAGAAATTAAAAAAAGAGAACGGTCTGGAATATACTGCTGCACAAATCTCTTGCGCCAACGGAGCTAAACAGTCAGTTTGCAATGCAATCTTGGTACTGGTAAATCCGGGCGATGAGGTGATTGTGCCTGCACCTTATTGGGTTAGCTACCCTGAAATGGTGAAGTTGGCAGAAGGTAAACCGGTGATTGTTACAGCAGGCATTGAACAGGATTTCAAGATAACGCCTGCGCAATTGGAAGCTGCCATTACGCCGAAAACCAAAGCACTGATACTTTGCTCTCCTTCCAATCCTACCGGTTCTGTATATAGTAAAGAAGAATTAGCCGGACTGGTTGCCGTATTGGCTAAGTATCCTCAGGTAGTTGTTATAGCTGATGAAATTTACGAACATATCAACTATATCGGTAAACACCAAAGTATTGCACAATTCCCGGAAATGAAAGACCGTACAGTAATTGTGAATGGCGTTTCCAAGGCATATGCCATGACAGGTTGGCGTATCGGTTTCATTGCTGGTCCTGAATGGCTTGTAAAGGCTTGTAACAAATTGCAGGGGCAGTATACTTCAGGTCCATGTTCGGTTTCTCAGAAAGCTGCTGAAGCTGCTTATACAGGAACGCAGACTCCGGTGGAGGAGATGCGTAAAGCGTTTGAGCGTCGTCGCGATCTCATTGTGAAGTTGGCTAAGGAAGTTCCGGGATTTGAGGTAAACGTGCCGGAAGGTGCTTTCTACTTATTTCCCAAATGCAGTTCGTTCTTTGGAAAGTCTGCGGGAGAACGTAAGATTGATAATTCTGATGATTTGGCTATGTACCTGCTGGAGGTAGCTCATGTAGCTTGTGTGGGTGGTACTTCGTTCGGTGCTCCTGAGTGCATTCGTATGAGTTATGCTACGAGTGATGAGAATATTGTCGAGGCGATTCGCCGTATCAAAGAAGCATTGTCGCAGCTTGCATGATCCGTAATGAGTGAGATATTAAATAAAAAGGCTCGGTTTCATTGAAACCGAGCCTTTCTTTTTCTTAGGATTGTATTATTCTCCCGGATGAATTGCTTCAGAAGGGCAAACATCTGCACAAGTACCACATTCTGTACAAGTTTCAGGATCGATAGAATAGATATCGCCTTCAGAGATAGCGCCTACCGGACACTCGTCGATACAAGTTCCGCAAGCAATACAATCGTCACTAATTACGTAAGCCATTTTCTTTAATTTTTTAATTATTAGTACTAATTGGTTCGGCAAAAATAGCTGTTTTCTTCAACACTTGCTATCAATCTTGATTAAAAACATTTAATTTGTATGCAGTCTAAATAGCAACAAACGTAATAGGCATAAAATCAGTCGGTAAGCAGCTGATGCGTGGATTTTGTAATTAGAATTGCTTCTTGTTTATGACTAAGGATGTATAGGACGTTTTTGTTAATCTACTTTGTGGGATAAGTAAAATATATTACGGAGCCCCTTTCATTCGGTTCCTCTATGCGGAAAGTGCCGTTGAAATGTTCAAAGAACAGGTGGCAGGTTTTTTGCAATATAAATTGCTTTTGTGAAGAAAATGTAGGATCGGCAAGTGGGCTGTTCGCTATCTGGCAACTTATGTTCTGAGCTTCCGTATTGTAAGCCAGCTTCATCTTTACGTCTCTTCTCTTTTTACATTCAATGGGGTAGAGAAGCATGTTAGAGACCATTTGTGTGAAACGGTTGATGTCTGTATGGATAGTTGCATCTCCTGCATCTGCCTCTAATTCCAAGTGTATGCTTCCTTCGCTACGCATCTGTATTAGGCATGCCAGTTCGCTACACCACTCTTGTACATTGCAATCCTGCAATTGGAATTTCATCATGTTGGCTTCCAAGCGTGAGAGGTCGAGCACATTATTTACGAGTTGAATTAATTCTGCCGCGTTATTTTGGATGATGCCGGAATATTCTCTTTTTTCCTCTTCGCTCAGCCCTGTGTCGTCGGTTATGAGTTGCGAGAACCCCACTACATTATTGAGAGGAATACGTATGTTATAACTCATATTTGCCAGAAAACGGCTTTTTATTTCATTTGCTTCTTCAGCAATGGCAGTTAACCTTTTCATTTCTTTTTCATCTTTTTGCAGATGCTTCCGGCTCCGGTATATGTGGATATTGAAAAGCAGCAGTGCTATAATGATGATGATGGAGACCGTTAGGCAGATATAATGGAACATGCTGCGTCTCTGCTCTTTTTGCAGTATGAGTTTATCTATATTATACGAAGCGAGTATTTCCTCCATTTGTGAAGTGGTGAGCAGGTTGTATAGAGAGTCTTTGGCCTTGAGACTCTTTTTATAGAATGAGAGTGCTTCATCCGGCTTTCCCGCGTTTACCAATGAATCGGCTTGTCGGATACCGTAGATTATGTCATGCTCTATTTCCACCAGTTGCTTATGCGATAAGGAAGGCGAGCCCTTCCTATCTGTGTTGATGGATTGTACGGATAGAGGCAGAGCGAGGAGGGTTAATATAATAAGCAATTGTTTCATATCTTGTTTCCCTTTCTGCCTTTGGCGGTATGTGGCTGTCGGATAGGGTGGGTGAAACAGAATCTTGATCCGTTTGTGTAGTTGGGATCGATCCATATTTTACCCCCGATATGTTCAATGATAAGTTGGCAGATGGAAAGCCCCAGTCCGCTTCCTTGTGCATTTTCGTTTAGCTTTTCGAAACGCTGAAAGATAGTGGCCTGTTTCTCTTTGGGAATACCGCATCCGGTGTCTGTTACGGAAAAAAGTAATTCTTCTTTTGATCCTTTCTTTACCTCCAGAATGATACTGCCTTGCGGTGTAAATTTGGTTGCATTAATCAACAGATTTATCAGGACTTGTTGCAGGCGTGAGTCGTCTGTTTCTATTTCCATGCTTTCCTGTTCTGTAATGAAGTGAATTTCGGCTTGGGTCTGTTTCACTTTACTGACGGTGTCGGTTACATTCCTGCATATGCCGACGACATCATGCTTCGCGATACTGAACTGTATCTTGCCGAATTCAAGGCTTGATAAATCTATCACATCATTGATGAGCTTCAATAATAGTTCGGAGTTTTGCAGGATTACATCATTGCATTGGCGGCGTGTTTCGTTGTCCAATCCTTCTTCTGTCAGCAGCGAGGAGAAACCGGAGAGTGCATTTAACGGGGTGCGTATTTCATGACTCATATTCGAGAGGAATATGCTCTTGGCGGATGTCGCATTTTCTGCGTTGGTGCGCAGACGTTCCAGGTTTTGGGTGGATAGGGTTATCTTTTGTTGCTGTTTCTTGAGTCTGAAAGCTATAATAGTGAACATGAGCAGTAGCATGATACTTCCTGCCAGCATGCTGGTGATAAGCCTGTTGTGTTCTTCCTTATTGGCAATCTCCATTTGGTCCACCTGATATTTGGCACGTAGGGTGTTGATTTGTCGGGTATAACCTTCGGTAGTAAGCGTGTCGACGGTAGGGTATAGCTCCTGATATAACCGACAGGCTTCCATTGATTTTCCTTGTATCTTATATAGGTATATAGTTTCCAGAGTTATCCATCGGTAGTATGTGGAACGTTTATTGACTGAATATTCCTGTCTCAATTCTTCGTACAGCTGCATGGCTTTGTCCCAATTAGATGCATCCCAGTTGCCCATTGCCCGATAGTAGGCAGCAGCGGTGTATTTCAAGTGGAAATAGTAGAATTTCTCAGGATGCAACCGGTAAATGGAGTCCATGCTTTTCAGGTGTCCGGCCGCTTCTTTAAGATAGGAACGTGAAAGGTGGCCATGCGAAATGGCGTAGTTAGCTTCTTCAATGGTAGCGAAAAAGGTGGTGGCGTAATCCGGCTTTTTCCCAAGAGTGTTTTTGATCTCGTCCAATACTTTTTTGGCGTCTTTCAGTTGCCCTTTACGTTGTAAGGTGTTGGACTGCTTCAGCAGTAGTTGTATGTGGTAGGGGTGGTGCGGAGATATAAGATGCAGCTCTTTCAAAGCGTCCTGATAGGATTCCAGCGCTTTGTCGCATTGGTTGGCTATGGTATAGGCATCTCCGATAGCTTGGTTCGCGACCACCATTCCAAAATCATATTCCATTTCTTTGGCTTCTTCGTACATCAGTCGCGCACGATCTATGGCAAGGCTGATATCTCCCCGCAATGTGTAAGCATTGGCAAGCTGGAGTTGTAGTAGAAAATAAGTTGTTTTGTCTTGTTTGTTTTTCCTGATGTCAGGTAAAATGCTTTCGCTCCAACAGATGACGCTGTCCACCGGTATTTCCTCATTGTAGAGAATCTTTTTCTGAACAAAAACCTTCAGTGTATCCAATCTGTTCGGATTGGTTGCCGCAAATATTGAAGTGGCGTATGATATACATACGCTCCACAACGCAATTAATATGGCAGCATTCTTGTTCACCGTTTGTTTTGTTTGTCTATTATTGGCAAAAATAAACATTAAACATGATATAAAAAATAAAATATAATGATTTTATTTTCAATATGTTCGTGGATAAACGGTAAATCTTATCTTTTTTATTTCGGGAAAGTTTAGTAAAGCTCCAATCCGAATTCGTTTTTCAGTTGCAGCAGAGCGTCATTCTTTTGTACCATCATTTGGAATTTTTCAACTCGGCCGTATGCATGAACCTTCTCTGTGGGGGCACTGATGCGTACTGTCATGGTTACCTTGCGGTTTTTCAGGCGTGCGCGTAGATATTCTTGCAGATGGGGGATCATTGCGGTGAATTCTTTCGAGACGATTTCGTTATCTACAACAGCCTCAAAAGTGGTATCATTCAGCAGCGTGACGCGCATGTTCTGCATGCGTTTGGCTATGGCAACTTGTTCTTTTGGCATGCGTCCGGCATATTCCTGCCAGTAGTAGTTCACATCTCTTTCATTGAAGATGTAGTCTTCTTCCGGTTGTGCCGCCTGCTGTGCGGTAGTAGTGGTGGTACTTTTTGTTTCTTCTTCTTCTTCTGCTTTCGGGCGTTTGATAGATACGCCAAGTCCCGACATTTTCATAACCGGAACTTTCTTCTCCTCTTTTCCTTGTGCCAGCAGTATGGCGGTGGGAGTGGTGTGGGGAACAGAGTTTGTTGTTGTGGCAGCGGTATTCGTAACGGGTGTGGTTGCCGGAGCGGTCTGTGACTTGATGCTGGCTTGCGGCCGGGGTGCAACAGGGGCGGCCTGTGACTGCTGTGCAGGGGCAGGCTGTGTAAATATGGGTTTTATGGCTTGCTTAGGGCTATGCCCACTGGCAGCGTCGTCCCCCTCGGCGGTGATTTGGGCTACTTGTATTAGGGTCAGCTCCACCAGCAGCCGTTTGTTCTTACTGGTGCGATAGTTCAAGTCGCAATCGTTGCACAGTTTCATGGCGCGATAGAGAAAAGGCAACGGACATTTCTGAGCTTGCTCCTGGTAGCGTTGACGAATACTTGCGCCTACTTCAAGTAGGGGCAAGGTAGCGGGGTCTTTGCTCACCAGCAGGTCGCGGAAGTGTGAAGAAAGGCCGGTGATAAAATGGCTGCCGTCAAATCCTTTGTTCAATACGTCGTTCAGCAGTAACAGGGCATCGCAGACTTTGTTCTCAAGAAAGTGGTCGGTCAGCCTGAAGTAGTACTCGTAATCCAGAACGTTCAGGTTTTCGATTACGCTTTGGTAAGTGATATTCCCTCCGGTAAAGCTCACTACTTGGTCGAATATGGATAAAGCGTCGCGCATACCGCCGTCAGCTTTCAGGGCAATGATGTTCAAGGCTTCCGGTTCGGCGGTGATTCCTTCTTTGGAGGCCACGTAGGCGAGGTGGGCTACTGTGTCTTCTACGCTAATGCGGTTGAAGTCGTATATTTGGCAGCGTGACAGGATTGTCGGCAATATTTTATGCTTCTCGGTGGTGGCAAGGATGAATATGGCGTGACGTGGCGGTTCTTCCAATGTTTTCAGGAAGGCGTTGAATGCAGAAGCTGATAGCATGTGCACCTCGTCGATGATGTATACTTTATATTTGCCTATTTGGGGCGGAATACGTACCTGCTCCACCAATTGGCGGATGTCGTCCACTGAGTTATTGGATGCGGCATCCAGCTCATGAATATTGTATGAGCGTTGTTCGTTGAAGGCGGTGCATGATTCACATTGGTTGCATGCTTCTCCTTCTGCCGTAGGGCTCATGCAGTTGATGGTTTTTGCAAAGATGCGTGCACAGGTGGTTTTTCCAACGCCGCGCGGACCGCAGAAAAGATAGGCATGCGCCAGTTTGTTTGTGGCGATAGCATTCTTCAAGGTGGTGGTCAGGGCGTGTTGTCCCACTACTGACTCAAAGGTTGAGGGGCGGTATTTTCGTGCCGATACGATATAATTTTCCATATTCAGGGTATTCTTATCACTTATATAGAATGCAAAGACGGTACATCTTATCTTTGCTTTTGTGCAAATGTACGCAAAAAAAAGAAATTTTTCAGTTATTCGTCTTATCTTTGTGCTCAAAGAAACAATAACTGAATTACATGGATAAACTTGCGTCCCTTTGGTTGTTTGTCCGCAGACGTAAATATCTGATAACGTTTGTGCTATTTGTCGTGCTTGTTGGCTTTTTAGATGAAAACAGCATTGTGCGCCGTCTTGCTTATTATCGTGAGGAGACGCGTTTGCGTGGGGAAATAGACAAGTATCGTACAGAGTATGAGGAGAATACCCGTCGTCTGAATGAACTTGCGGTCGATTCCGGTGCGATTGAGCAGATAGCTCGCGAAAAGTATCTGATGAAGAAGCCCAATGAGGATATTTATGTATTTCAAGAAGATGTAGAAGAATGAAACAACTGATACCTGCCCTTTTCGCAGTAGGAGCTGTGATGCTCCTGATAGGTGCGGCCGTCTATGTTACCGGCTGGCCGCTTTCGCCTTATATATATACGATAGGTGCGACGTTTGTTGCTTTGGCACAGGTCAACTCGCCCTCAAAGTATAAGACTCCCACTATCAAGCGTCTGCGTCGCCAGCAGATATTTGGAGCATTGCTACTTGTGCTTACCGGAGCTTTCATGTTTTTCACGCATGGCAACGAATGGATCGTTTCATTGACGATTGCTGCTATTCTTGAACTTTATACGTCGGTGCGTATTCCACAGGAAGAGGCTAAGGAGCAATGATTGTAGGTGCTTCTTTCGGGAGTTGTATCATTTTCTGGGATAAATACGCGTGGGATAAATACGCGACCTTTTTTTATGCATAAAAAAAGGCTATCTCTCCCAGACAGCCAATCTTTTTG
>ULRZ01032161.1_pt1 | contig 13358 bp, 12 predicted proteins | sample 1955861 | NCBI WGS metagenome assembly ULRZ01 (sample SAMEA4835694, study PRJEB28245) | human gut metagenome | biome: gut microbiome; material: fecal sample | place: Denmark | collected 2008 | reverse complement strand
TTGGCACTATATACTTCGGTTAATATATTCTTACGAATATTATTCGCATGAACTTTTAATTCTTTATTTGTCATCTTCTGTCCCTTTCTTAAAAAAAGAGATGTGTGTAAAACATCTCCTAAAGTTATTTTAATTTATTATTTCATTAAGTTATCCAACATTACCTCGGTTGATCGCTTAACAGTATTAATTTCAGCTTCTTGACTACGAGATGCAATATGTGCTGTCAAGATAAAATTCTTCATTGCTAATAACTCTTGAATCCAATCTTCATCTCTAGGTGGTTCTGTTGTCCAAACGTCACTAGCTATAGCTTTTACTTCACCATTTTTCAATGCTTCATAAATAGCATGTTCATTAACGATTCCGCCGCGTGCTGCATTTACTAAAACTGCGGTTTTCTTCATCATTTTAAATTCTTCAGTTGAAATCATATCCTTTGTTTCATCTGTTAACGGTACATGTAATGAAATAAAATCACAATTTTTTAGAATATCTTCTACTGTTGTAAACGTTGCATGATATTCATCTAAAACTTCTTGTTTTACAGGGAATGCGTCATAGCAATACACTTGCATTCCAATCCCGTTTGCCATACGAGCTACATGTTTTCCAATGTTACCAAATCCAATGATACCTACTTTTTTACCGTATAATTCGAAACCAGTAGGTTTTACCCATTCATGATTCTTAACGTCCATGGCGTTACTAACTAGATCTCTAGCACATGCAAACATCATTCCTACTGTCAATTCTGCAACTGCATTTGAATTTGTACCTACACAACGCCCTACTTTAATGCCCATTTCTTCGCAAGTTGGCAAATCAATGTTATCTACACCAATACCAAATTTAACAATACTTTTTAGATTTTTACATTGAAGGAGCAATTCACGATCACATGAATCTACTCCAACAATGATTCCCTCAGCTTCTTTTGCTTTTTCAACAAACACTTCACGAGGAACTGGTTTTCCCGTATCATTCCAATCAACTTCGTAACCAGCTGCTTCTAGTTGTTTTTTATATTCTTCACCATATTTCGCGTAACCGCGAGGTGTAATTAAAATTTTTCCCATTATTTAGCCTCTTTTGCTTTTACAAATTCGTCACGAAGCAATTTTGCATTCTTAGCAATATCTTCTGCAGAGCCTTTGGTCAATAGTCCTCCAACACCTAATGCTTCAGCTCCATTTCCTACCCATTCCTTAACATTTTCAGGAGTAATACCTCCGCTAGCTAAAACTGGAATCTGTGGACACGGTACTTTGAATACTTTAGCCAAGTTTGGTCCATAGTAGTTTGAAATAGGGAATGCTTTAATAAATGAAGCTCCTGCCTTTAATGCATTCAATGATTCTGAATATGATGTACATCCAGGACCATATGGAATCTGATATAAGTTACAAATTTCTTGTACGTCTGGATCAAAGTTTGGTGCCACCATGAATTCTGCACCATTCATAATTGCTAAACGAGCTGTAGTTGCATCTAAAACTGTTCCTGCTCCAATACAAATCTTATTCCCAAATTTTTCTTTAATAGCTTTAATAACATCTCCTGCATTTGAATTTGTGTAGCTAATTTCCATTACATCAACTCCACCATTTAAACAACCTTCTGCAATTTCTAATCCACGTTCAATCGTTTCAACACGAACTACTGCGAAAATTCCTGTTTCTTTAATTCTTACTATTGTTTCTGCTCTACCCATCTTAAATTCCTTCTTTCTTTTTTTATATTTCTTCAGTTGGTATAAAATCAAATTTATCCAATCCTGTCTTCTTAAAGCTTTCATACAAGTGTGTGCCTCCTGTAAAATTATCAATAAATGATCCCTCAACTAAAACAGGATGTACATAAACCTCTACTGCATCTGCATTAATCAAGGCTGGATTATTCTTTTTCATATTTTTATCAAATGTTGCTACACTACTCGAATAACTTGGATGCTTTAAATTTAACTCATCCATTGTTTTAATCCACTGATTCCCATACCACTCTCTAAATTTTGAGCCATTGAAATAACTATTCCCAATATATCGAACTGATTTAAAACCATATTTTTTTAACAGCGGTATTAAAGCAGTCATTACAGGTTTTTCATAAAACGCACAATGATGAGAATCAATATTCATAAGTGTAAAACCTCCAGATAAATACTTTTTTATCTGTGCTTCCAACTCATTTTGAATAATATCAACATTTAAATTAAAGTATTTGTGAAAAAAATCAGGACGATAATCAAACATATCATAACGCGCATATTGTTTTAATTTTTTATATTCGCCAGTTAACGGAGTTCCTTCAAATAAATTTATATGAAGCCCCACTTTATCTTGAAAGCCTTCTTCCTTAGCTATACGCACTGCTTCATCAAAATAATTCGTATTAACCATAACCGAAGTTTGAGATACATAGCCTTCTTTCATTGCTTTCATGATACCTAAATTTGCTTCATGAGTTCTTCCAAAATCATCACCATTTAAAATAATACGCATTTCATTCACTCCTTCTTTAATCACTAGAAATTTTATACTTTACTCCTGTATTCTTTTTATCGATTTAGAAGAAACCAATTAATGTTCCAACAATTCCAATCACAATCAAAATGCATAAAATTACATTTACATTCATTTTCTTTTTCAATAAACCGACTGTTAATAATGTGATTCCTAAAGGTAACATTCCCTTAAAGATACTATCTAAAACTGAAGTTTGAACGTTTAAATCTCCACTTGATAGATGTAATACCATACCTGAAGAAACTGTTACATATGAAGCTGCTAAACCTCCTAAGACTGTTGCTCCTACTACAGTTGCTTTTTCAGTAACCACATTGATTAAACCACCACTAATAATTTTGGTAATTCCTTCGCGTCCTCCATAATATCCTTTCATGAAAGACCAATAACCCAAACCATATAAAACAACGCCAATTATGATTAAATATAAAATTGGAGCAAACAAGTTACCTTCTTGAGCCATTCCTAAAATAATACCTAAAGCAATTGGAGACAATGTTCCTTGCCAAATTGTATCTCCAACTCCTGCAAGTGGACCCATCAATCCTGTTTTCACACTTGAAATCATTTCTGGATCAATATTTTCACCATTAGCTTTTTGCTCTTCCAAAGCCAATGTCATACCAATAATGCATCCACCAAGATTAGGTTCTGTATTAAAAAATTCCATATGACGCTTACATGCATCTTTCATCTCTTCTGTGTGTTCTCCATATAATTTAGCTAGAGATGGAGCGATTGCATGAACAACGCCTGGTGCTTGCATACGTTCATAGTTATACATACAATGGCTAAAAAACGTCCAAATTAAATATGATTTCACTAAATCTTTTTTAGTTAAATTTTTCTTTTCTGACATGATATTTCTCCTTTATTCAGCGATAGCTTCTGATTTTTGCAAAAATGCCATAATTACTGCTAGTAATCCAATTACTAATAAAGGTAAGTTCATATAAGTATATAGAACAAATCCTAATAAAAAGTATAAATAAGCTCTATTTCCTGTATTAGATAAGATTGCCTTAAAGTTCATAGCGATTCCTAAAGCAGGTAAAATTGTACCAATAGTAGTCAAACAATCAATCACAGGTGTTCCTTTTAATGAATCCAACATTCCAGTAATAACACCAGCGCCACTGAAAACTGCAATTGCGACTGGAGTAACATATAAAATCATTTTGAAAATCTGACTAGGAATAATATTCCAAAGAACAATCTTTTTAACATCTCCTGAATCAACAACTTTATCCATTGCATGTACAATAGCGATATCTCCCGTCATATAAATCATCCAAACCAAGTTTTCTAACAATGAAATAGGAACTGCCAAACTAACAGCAACCTGAGCCGATGTGCCAGAAATAATAGCTAATGCTGTTCCTACACAACCAGCCAAACCTTCATCCATAGTTTGTGCCCCACCTGCCGTAATTTGTGCCAAATATGTAGCATTAATTGCTGCACCCACGATGCAACCTTTTACTGGATCTCCTAAAATAATTCCAACTGCAACACCTTGTAATAATGGACGTCTAAATGCCCAACCTAAATTGACTGTAAACCATGGTGTACCATTAGCTCCCAAATAATAAACCAAACCAATAAGAATAGCCTGTAAAATTGAAATATGCATAATTCTCTCTTCCTCCTATAAATATTTATTTAAATCCACTTTTTCCATATTTGGAACCACTTGAATATAAACATTCACTCCTCTATCTAGCAAATTTTTAAATACGACTTTTTCATCGTTACTTGCTGCAATATTTTTATACAATTTATCTCGTCCTTGTTTTGATCCCATTCCTCCTAAATTGATTTCATTAATTTCTACTCCATTATTTATTAAAGCTTCAAATGTTTCTGGTCCTTTAGCTAATAAAATATATTTTTTTCCTTCATTATCTTTATTTTCTAACAATTCTTTTGTAGCTTGTTCAACCGTAACGGCTGTAGCTTTAAGATGTTTAGGTGCCGCTCCTGTGATAACTGCACTTAAGAATGGATCTTTTGCAACTTTATCATCAACAATTAAAATTTCTTTCCCTCCAACATACGATACCCATGCTGTCATGACCTGTCCATGAATTAAACGATCATCGATTCTTGATAATACAATACTCATAATTTAAATCTCCTTTCATTGATACATACTTAATGATAATTTATTAATTCCAGATTTTCCTATATCTAATAATTGATTTGCCAAATCTTCAACATCTGTTGTCTCTCTTTTAATTAAGCATTCTAATAAAATAGGTAAGTTTACTCCAGTTACACATACTATCTTTTTATCTTTAACTTGACTAATTGCTCTTGCAGAAGCATTGAATGGACTAGCTCCCTGCAAATCAGTCAACAGCAAAACATCATCTTTAGATTCTTCACAAAAATGAATTACTTTTTCTGTAAATTCATCAATGCTATCATTTAATGTTAATCCTATATAATCCAAACCTTCTACAGGACCCATAATGACTTTAGATGCATTACATAACCCTTCTGCAAATGTCCCATGTGTAGCAACTAATACTTGAATCATGGTATTCACTCCTTTTTTGATTCTATTTTTTTCGTTGTGTCGACTTCAACTACACCAACATAATATCCACGTAAGGACTTAAATGCAAATCACTATATTTTTTTAGTTTATTATGCGTGTTACACGTTTATATGCTTTATATATGACTTTTTTACAGATTTTTTACACTTTAAATATAATTAGTGTACATTTTTTATTTAACAAATAATTGTTTTTGTGTACAATATAATCATAAAATATCACATAAAAATTTAATAAAAGGAGAAAAATAATATGTCTATAAAAAGCGAAATTTTAGAATATATAACAATATCAACCAAAAAAAATTTACAAAAAAAGAATTATGGATTTGAAAATTGCACCGCTCCAATAATTGCAAAATCGCTTTATCATGATAGAACCAATGTTTCACGAATATTAAACGAATTATTCAGGGAAGGTAAACTAATAAAAAAAATCGGAAAACCCACTATTTTTATTTCAAAAGAAACAATACATAGAGAATTCCCTTTTATCAACATTCCAGATACATTAAGCAAAGATTCCAGTTTTGAAAAATACATTTTTTATACTCATGCAGAAAGCAAATCATCTTTTGCTCAAGCTTTTCATATTATCGGATCAAGCCAAGATGGTTCATTATTTAACGCAATCAATAGATTAATGCCAATCTTCTTTCTACCACAAAACATACTTAAATCTATCATTATTAAAGGTGAAAATGGTTCTGGAAAAAAATATATTGTACAAGAACTATTTAATCGTTTCATCGAATTAGGTCTCGCAACAGATTCAGGACAATTGATATACGTGGACTATAGGAAAATTTCCAACAACTTATCTTCTTTTATTAATTCAGTGAAACAAGAAGACAAAATATTTATCGCCATACAACTATCAGACACAAACACAGCTGTCGAAATAAAAAACGTGCTTCGATCATTTGAAATCGATTTTTTTTCTAATAACCTTCAACCTATCGTTTGCTTCTTATATCCAAGTGCAGATTCAAATTCAGAATTGTCTCAAATAACACCATTATACGTTGAAATTCCATCTTTTAAATCTCGCCCATCAATCGAAAAAATTGATTTGTCTATTTCATTCATAAAGCACGAAGCAGAACGACTTCAAAAAACCATCAAAATTACAAAAGATTTTTTAGAAACCATTATAACAAACAGCAACAACATTAGTCTTTTACAACAAAATATATCATATATAGTATCAAGAAAATTTTTTGAGTCCGAGCAAAGTAAACCCGACATTTTACTTAACAAAAACACCATTTCCGAATACATTGACATACAAGAAAACCAACGCACTCTTCACATCGACGATATCAACGATTCATTTATTATAGAGCCTAACAAAAACATAACCGCAACTACCAGCATTACTACACCACCAGAAGCAGCCACATCACAAAGCCAAGAAATTAAAACTTGGAATCCAAGCGCTATACAACAGTTTGCTTTTTATCTAGAAAATTCTACAAAAGAAATTTCCTATTCAAATCTCGAAGAGGGAAAAATGTATAATTTACTTTCCAAGACATTTGAAAAAAAATTTCCAATTTGCGATATCGTATCAAAAAATAGAATTATCAATATAATTTTATCTATCATTTTTAATAAGTCTAATCAAAATTCTTTATTTTTCAGCCTTCCCTCTTCAGACAGTATTAATAGTAACGTAATCAACATTGCAAATAGCATCGAAGAAAGAGCTTCGAGAATGAACATAAAAATCGATTCCTCACAAATTTTTAAAATAAGAAACATTTTAAGTCATTCTTTCTCTCTATTTAGCAATATACAAATCCCTATTCTATTAGTTTCACGCAATTTTTTAGCTTCAGAATTGTTAAAAATAATATATAACAATCACAACAAAAGCAATTGTATTTATACATATAACACTTTTGATAGTAACAAACGAAACAGCCTTGATTCTATCACAAGATATATTCAATCTATTGACAAAGGAAAAGGCGTTCTGTTAATAGTTGATTCTTCAATACGAGCCGAGCTTTCAAATAGTTTATTCATGAATACTAAAACAACAACCTATATACTAGGATTCTCATCTTTTCCACTTGTATCGGAATGTTTATTAGAAATTCAAAAATCAAGTGTTAATCTATTAGCAATAACTCCTGGATTAGTTATTAAAAATTCTTCCATCGATAAATTGACAAAAGGTCATGATTTGAATGAATATGGAAACAGAGCCACTAATGAATATTTACTGTCACTTAATTCATACTTCAACACTTTAAATATATTTGAAATTCACGAGAGATTATATAAAATCGAAAAAAATATATGTGAATCTCTTGAATTAGATTTAAACAACAAATTAATCCTAAACTTTATTTTCTTTATGGATACAGTCTTATTCTTAAAAGACATAAATTACGACTCTAACATCTTCAATCAACAAAAATGCACTGACGAACACTTTGAAAATATCGTTCAGAAACATATCAACAAAGATGAAAAAATTAAAAAATATAGTTTCAGTTCTGGCGAAATTGAATTATTACGCCAAATTCTATATTATTAACATTGAAAAAGATATCAATTCATTTTATTTGAACTGATATCTTTAACTTTATCTAGATAAGTTTGTATTCTTAGAATTCATGATTTTAAATACATCTTCTTGTGTTACCACATTAAAATCATGTTGAATCATAAGCTTTAATACACTCGCACTGATCGCAAAATCCACTGTCTTTTGTGGATCAAATCCATTGATTAGTCCATGCACAAATGCAGCACCGTAGGCATCTCCTGCTCCCACAGCTTCTAAACTATGTACTCTATGAATTGGACTTTGGTAGAACTTTCCATCTACATAATAGATGCCCATCCAATCTCCTTCTTCTACAGTATGCATATTTCTTAATACACTAGTCACACTCTTCACATTTGGGAATTGACGAGTAATTTCTAACATACCTTCTTTATAAGTATCAATCTGATCAATACCTGTAGATAAGTTACCATCAAAGGCATGAATTCCTAGTGTTGCTTCAAAATCTTCATCATTGGCAATACATACATCTACATACTGCATTAAATCGCACATGACAACTTGCGCTTGTTCTTTAGACCACATTTTTCCACGATAGTTTAAATCACAAATCACTTGAATATCATTTTCCTTACAATATTTCAAAGCACTTCTTACTGTATCCTCAACATATTTAGATACAGCTGGAGTTACGCCTGAAAAATAGAAAACATCTCCTGGCTCTAAGATATTTTCCCAATGATATTCACTTGGCTGAGATAGTGAAAAAGCACTAAATGCACGGTCATATACAACGTTTGTATTACGAATATCACTTCCTTTTTCAAAGAAGTAAATTCCTAAACGATCGCCTCCACGAAGCATATACTCTGTATTTACACCATAATGACGAACTTCACTCAACGCAGACATTCCCACTGGATTGTTTGGTACTTTAGATACAAAAGCACATTTATCTTCATACATCGCTAAACTTACAGCTACATTGACCTCCGCGCCACCATAACTCGCCTCAAAACCATCGCTTTGCATAATACGCAAGTTTTCAGGTGTTTTAAACGAAGCATGATTTCTCCAAAAGTGACTACCTTCATAATATATATCCTCCATAAACGCTTTAATTATACCATTTTTTAATGTCTACTCATCCTTATTTTTTGTCTTTTCATGAAAGGGATTTCAAAAAATGCTTGTATTTTATTTTTAGCTATGCTATCATCCTACATGTAAATAACGGCTGTTACTGGTAATGCAGGCAAGACCAAGATATTTAAGTTGCATTTTTAATGCTCCTTTTATCTTGGTCTTTTTTATTGCCATCAGCCTAGAAAGAGGAGAATATGAATTATCAACAATTAGGAAATGATATCATCCAAAGCATTGGTGGTATCGACAACATCAAACAATTAACACATTGTGCAACTCGTTTAAGATTCGAATTTTATGACATGAATAAAGTCAACACCAAAAAAGTGGAATCTTTAAACGGCGTTATCAGCGTTGTAGAAAAAGGTGGTCAATACCAGGTCGTAATTGGCAATGAAGTACAATCCGTTTTTAGAGCCATTCAATCCCAAATGAAAGATGTTCCTTCTACTTCTCACGAAGAATCCGATGAAGAAAAAGGCAGTATTGTCAATCGTATTATCAGTGTAATTTCCACTACATTTACTCCTGTGATTCCAGCCCTAATCGGCGGTGGTATGATCAAAGCCGTATTATCTATTCTTGTTTTATTTAACTTAGTTAATGAAGCAAGTTCCACTTATGAAATCATCAACTTTATTTCCGATGCTCCATTCTATTTCATGCCTGTCCTTTTAGCGTATGGAGCTAGCCAAAAATTCAAAACAAGTCCAATCATGGCAATGACTATGGCATGTGCTCTTTTACACCCAACATGGTCAGGCTTAGTCGCTGCAGGAAGTCCATTAACATTCTTTGGAGCTCCTGTTGTATTAATTGACTATGCATCAAGTGTAATTCCTATTATTTTAAGCGTGTGGATCATGTCTTACGTTGAAAAATTTGCCGAAAAATACTCACCATCTATTATCAAGTTTTTCTTAAAACCACTTTTAGTGATGTTTATCTCTGTACCAATCGCATTAATCATTGTTGGTCCATTAGGAAACTTATTAAACGATTTAGTACAATCTGGCGCTAACTATTTAAATGCACATGTAAGTTGGTTGATTCCAATGTTGATGGGAGCCTTCCAACCATTCTTAACACTAACAGGTACTGCATGGGCCATGACTCCAATTGCGACAAGTCAAATTTCTACACTTGGATATGAAATCGTAAATGGACCTGGTATGTTAGCAAGCAATATTGCACAAGGTGGTGCTACTTTGGCGGTTGCTCTAAAGGCAAAAGATGAAAACTTAAAATCTCTTGCATCTTCATCTGGATTTACAGCAGTTATGGGTATTACTGAACCATGTTTATATGGTGTCCTATTAAAATTAAAACGCCCATTTGTTGCTTCTATGATTGGTGGAGCTGCCGGAGGTATCTATGCAGGAATTACCGGCCTAGTTCGTTATGCCTTTGTTTCACCAGGATTAACTGCTATTCCAGCCTTCATCGGTAAAAACCCTATGAACGTAGTTCATGCCATTGTCACAATCATTATTTCTTTCGTTGTAGGTTTTGTCGCATCATGGATTTTAGGATTTAAAGAAGATGCACCACAAGAAGAAGTAGTAGCTACTGTTTCAAAAGATGAAATTGTCGCACCTTGTGATGGAACTGTAAAACCACTATCCGAAGTAAATGACGATGTCTTCTCACAAGAAATCATGGGAAAAGGTATCGCAATCGAACCAAGCACAGGAAATTTATATGCTCCTTGTGATGGAACAATTACTGTATGTTTCCCAACGGGTCATGCAATTGGATTAAAATCAAAGAATGGAACAGAAATTTTAATGCACGTAGGTATTGATACTGTTAATCTACAAGGAAAATATTTCAGTCCTAAAATTCAAGTCAATGAAGAAGTTAAAAAGGGACAGTTACTATTAACTTTTGATTTAGCCGAAATCAAAGAAGAAGGTTATGACACAACCACTCCAATCATCATCACAAATTCAAAGAATTTCAGTTCCCTTCAATTCGAAAATGATACAACCATTCAACATGGAAACAAATTAATTTCTTTAGCTTAGGAGGTAAACCATGCACTATTCTAAATTAAAAGACTTCCCTCAAAACTTTTTGTGGGGAGCATCTACCTCAGCATACCAAGTTGAAGGTGCCATTGATGAAGATGGTAAAAGCCCATCTATCATTGACATGTATGAACACCCAAGTGATGTTGCTGATTTCTCTGTAGCTTCTGATCATTATCATAGATATAAAGAAGATATTGCCCTATTTGCAGAAATGGGATTAAAAGCTTATCGTTTCTCTATCGCATGGACTCGTATCTTACCAAATGGAACGGGTAAAGTGAATGAAAAAGGCATCGAATTCTACAATAATGTCATTGATGAATGCTTAAAATACAACATCGAACCTGTTGTTACAATGTATCACTTTGATTTACCATATTGCCTAGAAGAAAAGGGGGGTTGGTTAAACCGTGATACGATTGAAGCCTTTGTTGAATATGCCAAAGTATTATTTATCCACTATGGATCAAAAGTAAAGTACTGGTTAACAATCAACGAACAAAATACGATGATTCTACATCCTGGTGCAATTGGATTACCTAAAGGCGGAAAATTACCATCTAAAAAAGATTTGTATCAACAAAACCACCATATGATGCTTGCTCAGGCAAAAGTCATGAAACTCTTCCATAATATGGTTCTAGAAGGTAAAATCGGACCTGCACTAAATTTAACAGCTATGTATCCAGCTACTTGTAATCCAAATGATGCGATTGCCGCTCACAACTGGGAAGTACTTCGCTGTTGGAACTTTGTCGATGTTTGTGCATTTGGAAAATACCACCCTTTGGCATGGTCTTACCTAAAAGATCGTAATATCGCTCCAGAAATTCAAGATAGAGACTTTGAAACATTAAAAGGCGCAAACCCAGACTTTATCGCCATGAATTATTATTCAACCGCAACTATAGCTGCAAGTAAAGGAGATGCTTCAGATGTAGCTGCAAGAGCGGGTGACCAACAAATTATGCTAGGTGAACAAGGCGTATATCGACCTAGTGAGAACCCATACGTAGAGAAAACGCAGTATGGATGGGTTGTTGATCCTGTTGGATTCCGGTATACTTTAAGAAAGGTATATGAACGTTACCAACTTCCTATTCTGATTACAGAAAATGGAATTGGTGCCAATGACACATTAGAACCAGATGGATGTATTCATGACCAATATCGTATTGATTTTATTCAAAAACACCTTCACCAAATGCGCTTAGCCATTACAGATGGTGTCAAAATGCTTGGCTATTGTCCTTGGGCTGCCATTGATGTTGTTAGTACACATCAAGGCTATAAGAAAAGATACGGATTCATTTATGTCGATCGTGATGAATTTGATTTAAAAGAATTAAAACGATATAAAAAAGACAGTTTCTACTGGTACAAACAAGTAATTGAGGAAAACGGAAAGAATATCTAGGTATATGAGGTACTTCACATGATTATCGAAAAATTTTTAAACAACAATATGCTTCTAGTGAATGATAATCATGAGGAAATGATTGTGATGGGAAAGGGGCTGCGTTTTCACTATAAAGTAGGAGACGAAATTAGAGATGAAGATATAGAAAAAACATATGTTCTTCAAGATAGTACAAATAAAAATGGATATCTTCAAGTTTTAGAAAACGCACCCGACATCTATTTAGAAATTGTGCACCACATCATTGAAATGGCACAACTTAAAATTTCTTCTCCATTCAACAAACAAATCTTTGTGACCTTGTTAGATCACTTGTTATATGCGGTAGAAAGATATGAAAAAGGCATTGTTCTACAAAATAGAATGTTGTGGGAAATCCAAAAATTTTATCCAAATGAATTTATGCTTGGTTTACAAGCTGTAGACTACATTAATGAAACACTTCATATTCAATTGCCTGAAACAGAAGCCGGAAATATTGCCTTTCACTTTGTGAATGCACAAATCAAATCGAACGATCTTTCAACAGAAAATGGTATGTTGATGGTCAAAATGTTAAAAGATATTTTTCAAATCATTCAATTACATTATGGCTATACAATTGATGAGAATTCGCTAAACTATTCAAGATTTGTTGTTCACATGCAATTTTTCTTACAACGACTTTTAGAAAATAAAATGCTTGAAAATGAAAATGATGATATATATTATACATATATTATCAAGAATTCTTCTGCATTAGACTGCGTAGAACAAATCGAAAAATATATCGATAGATTACTACATAAACAAATTACGCGTGATGAAAAAATATATTTAATTGTGCATATTACGCGTATCACAACTCATTAAGTATCGCAATGGCGGTACTTTTTCTTTTAAATTATGTGGAATTATGGAACGTATAGCACTCCACTTGCGAAAGTGCTAATAAGGTGTATAATGTAATCAATTTCTTAAGGAGGAACACTCATGAACAAACAAAAGAAGCCTTTATACAGATATTACACAATTATATTGATTGTTATTATGGCCTTAAACTTTATCATATTCCCTATGTTTCAACAATCTAAACTTGAAGCCACAAACTACTCCGATTTCTTAAATAAGATTGAAGAAAAGAAGATTGATACCGTTCAAATTGAAGATCA
>ULRZ01053012.1_pt1 | contig 13591 bp, 4 predicted proteins | sample 1955861 | NCBI WGS metagenome assembly ULRZ01 (sample SAMEA4835694, study PRJEB28245) | human gut metagenome | biome: gut microbiome; material: fecal sample | place: Denmark | collected 2008 | reverse complement strand
AGCCGCTGCCGTCGGTGTAGTCGCCGTAGGGCAGCGCTCCCAAACCAGCGCCAAAGATGTCGTGGCAGCCAAGTTGGCAGTCGGTTTCCACGTATGTGTCGCCCGTTACATATCCGGCATATCCGCCGCCATGAATCTGAAGCAGCACGAGTCCGGGCTCACCGATTTTCCAAGCCAGACGGCTGATGTGGTAACGGCGGAATATGTTTGGATCGCTCTCGCCGCCATCATAACTTCCGAAATAGAGTTTCTTGTCTTCCTTCGACAACTTGAGATAGTCGTTGTAGATGTCATCTTCAAGGTCGAGATATGTTTTAAAGTCTTTGTTTTGATAGAGATAGCGGTATTTTATGCCGTTGATTGTTAATAAGCCGTCGTCGTCAAATTTTGCTCCTGGCTGCGCATAGACTTCGGTCTTTCCGACAGAAGTGTTGACACCATACCCCGCGCCGAACACTGAGAATGAAGGGTTGGAAACGTATATGCTGTTCAGAAACCAGCAGAGCCCCTGCAGAGTGGTGTTTTCAAACATACTGATGGTTTTCCCCTTTGAGTCCTTTATGTCGTCGAGGGGGGAGTGGTTGATTATGACCACTGATTTGCCTGTGTTGGCAACAGAGGCGGAGCCGACATGGCAAGCCCTGTTTCCTCCGCCAAAGATGTTGTAGCTGTTGGTGAAGGTGAATCTGTCCAGATCGAAGAATTTCTTAGTATTCTCATTGTTTCTGATACGGTCGATGGCATTCTGTGCAAGAGGGTCGCCGATGTTGTCTAACGACGTTGCCCTGTCAATGGCATAGGCAATCTTTCGGAATTCGTTATGGTCGCTGCAGATGGGGCTGCTGTCTGACTCGGCGTCAAGCCATGTCGTGATGTTGCCGTTGCTGTCTGCTTTGCGGTTCCATATCCATGAACCTCCGTCGATTTGCACCTTTGTGTTGCCGAGGATGTCGGCATAAGTGCCGGTGTCGGCGACGTCCTTCTTGCCGAGCACCTCCTTGTCGACAGTCAGCTCGCTGTCGATGTCAATGTCGCCATATCCTCCGCCATACACGTTCTTGCCCAGCATTCCGCCCTCGATGTGCACAAGCGTGTTGCCGTCGACCGTTCCGTATTCGCAACCGCCGTAGATGTCGCCCCAAACGCATGGCACCACATTGTCGGTGCCGCTGTCTACTCCGGGATTGCTGTTGACCACGTGTACAAGAGTGTTGCCGTTGATGCGTCCGACGTTGTAGTATTGGTTCGCTTCAGCCTTTTTGCAGCCCACTCCTCCGCCATACACGTTTCCAAAAATGTTGCCGCCGCGGATGTTGACAAACGACCGGTAGCCCTTGGTACTGTAGCTGATGAATGAGCCGTCGGCTTGGCTGAGCGTCGAAGCGCTTGTCGGCACGTCGGCAGAATAGTAGTCGGAAGGTTTCACCTCTTGGAAAATGCCCACATTGGCATTGTCGCCGCCGCCGTACACGTTGCCGTAGATATTGGCGTTGTCGGCAACCTCCACCATGGTTGTGCCGATGACACGCGCCACGGTTATGAAGTGGGTTGAAGAGGCTGTCTCAGGCTTCAGTCCGGCACTTCCTCCAAACACGTCGCCGTGGGTGAAGGCACCGCGCATATATACCTCCGTATTGCCGCCAATCTGACCTGTGGTGTTGTCCTCGGTCGACGCGATGTCGCCGAAGCCGCCGCCAAACACACGGCGGATAAACGTTTTTCCGTCGACAGTGACTTTGGTGTTGCCAGCCACAGTGCCGGCATATCCGCCGCCCAACACAGCCCATACGGTGAAGTTGGGCGCTCCCATTGAATTGTCGAACGAAGGATCGTTTGGGTCAATATTGCCGTCGTGGCCAGGGCCGTTTTTGCCATAGTCGCCGTCAACGTTGACGGTTACATCGGTGCTGCCAACGGTCGTCAGACGTCCGTATCCGCCGCCGAAGACACTGAAGTGAGGATTCTCGTTGTCGGTGTACGACTGTTTCCATTCGTCAGTTATCAGCAGTTCGTAAGGCGTCATGCCTTTCTGCATCATCACGGTGGCAAGGCCGGTGCCGTCGGCAGGGGTTGTTGTCACATTGCCGTCGGCGTCTTTGTATGTGCCCACGTTGCAGGCAAGATTGCCGCCGCCATAGATGTTGTGGGGATTCAGGAACTTGCCGTCGGCATAGAATTTTGATTTTTCGTATACAGTGTCCTCCGTGGCAGGCTCGTCGCCGGCGTCGTCGATGTCGGGGTCCCAGATGTAGAATATGTTTTCAACCGGATCCCACATCTTGAACCATATCACATTAATCGAGAAGCTGTCGTCAATCGGACCGTGGCCTACGCTTTGTGTGCCGCCCTCGTCCTGCGCCAGGGTCACGTTGGTGTTGCCGAGCACGTCGGCTGAAGTGACCGTGCCGTCGGTGATGTCGCCGTTTCCGCCTCCGAACACCTCTCCGGCGATGTTTCCGGCATAAATGTTCACATGCGTGTCGTTGGCAACCTGTGCAAGATTGCCGCCGCCGAAGATGTCGCCGTAAATGAAAGGAGCCTGCTGTGTGCTGCCCGCGAACGACACGTTGGCGTTGCCGGCAACCAGACCCACCAGCTCAGGATGCTGCGTGAAGCCGTCGCCGGCGGCAAACGCTTGCGAGGCAGGGCGCAGACGGCGACCGTTGCCGCCGGCAAACACCGAGCCGCGGATGTCGGCGCTGTCGCCGATCACGACGTTTGTGGCGTTGCCGTCAAATTCTACAATCGCCATGTCGCCTCCGCCATAGATGTTTTTGTAGAAAGTGCCGCCCATGATGTTCACGCTCGACTGTCCGTAGAGGCGAGCCATGTCGGAAAGCGTCTCGACGTTGGAAGTGCCCATCTCCTTGGCGTCAGCCACACCGTATCCGCCGCCGAACACCGGGCAGTAGAAAATGCCGCCGTTGATGTTCAGCTCCACGTTGCCATAGGTCTTGCCGAGGGCTTTGTAGTTGCCGGAATTGCCGCCGTAGGGGTTCTGCGAATAGAAAAAGTCAGTGCCACGTCCGCCGGCGAAAATGCCGTTGGTGCAATGAAACTCACCGCCGTTGATGGTGATCGACGCCACTGTGGCGCCAACCTTTCCGTAGACATTGCCTCCGCATTTGTTTGGAGTGGCGGCGGTGCTCGACCATAAGCCTTTGCTCATAAAACCGCTTCCTCCGCCATAGATACCGTCGATAGGGTCGGTGGTAGAGCCGAACTCTCCACCGGTGATTACAATCTTGGTGTTGGTGTTGGTTGGGTCGACATCTGTGAACGACTCGAAATCATCGTTGTTGTAGCAGTGATACGTCACCAGACGATCCTTTGCAACGGCATACGGACCGTAGAGCATAACGTCGCCCGATTCATTCCAATAGGCGATGCTTTTATCGGGAGTGTGGCTGTCGGCATTGTCGTCGCCTTCGCCGATGCCGATCATACCGCCTGCGCCAGCACCGTAGATTCCGCAGAAGATGTTGTCTGTCTTGGTGTTGCCGGCGGGGAGAATCTCGAAGACACCGCCGTTGATGGTTATTGTGCTGTAGCCATAGAACGGGTTGTTGACAATCACGTTGCCGGTGTGTCCACGACCGGTGCTGCCGCCATACATCTCGGTGACAATAACACGGTTGTCGATCCACTCGTCGTTGTTGTGTTTTGAAGACGCCGGGTCGAGCAAGATGTTTGCACGTCCCATATACGTGTTGTTTGGCACGTAGTAGTCAGTGCCGTTGTAGGGGAGGATGAAGTCGCGCTGCGCACCCAGAGAGCCGTTTACGACACGCGCCACCTTTCCGCTTCTGATTATTATGTCGACATCCGCATACATGGCACCCTCGTGGCTTCCGGCGAGAATGATACCGGCATCGTAGTCGCTCTTGCGTTTGCTTGTTTCTCCCTTGATTTTCCTTTCCGGGTTGTGGGCATCGTTCCATTTGCGGTCGATGTCCATCTCGATTGTGCACTTTATCGGCAAGTTTGGAGTTCCCATCACTCCATTGTAGTCTTTCTCAGACGATGTCTGACGTCCGCCCGCGCTGATTGCGGAGTAGAAACCGGATTTGATTGATATTTTGAAACCCTCCTTGCCGTGAGGCATCGACTGCTCGAAATCGGAGATGTTCTTCTTGTTGCTCAGCGGAAAGAAACGTCCGTCGTTGTTGAAACCGCCGAAGATGTGGAATGCAGTGGTCACAGCGCCGTCGATAGTGCCGTAGTTAGGCGAGTTCTGCCCGAAGCCGGTCATCTGTATGCCTTCGCCCATCTCGAGACTGTTGTACTGGCAGTAGATAATCTTGTAGAAATCGCCGCCGTTGTTTGTCACCGGGTCGTTGTTGAAGGTGATATACTCGAATCGGGTGTCGCCCCATATCGGCAGACCCTTTTCGGCACCATAAATCTCGATAGTGCCTTTGTAGTCGGTGCCGTCCCAGTCGCCCGTGATGGTGGCGTTGCGGAAAAGAGTGGACTCTCCCTTTGCGTTAGCCCAATCGTCAAACTTCAGAATGCTTTTGCCTCTGTTGTTGCTGGTTATGTTGAAACCCGTGTATTGACTGTTGGTCACGTCGGTATGGCTTGTGCCCATCAGCACGATGATGTTTTCATCCCAAGTACCCGTCTTGGAGAGCTTGCTGTAGGCGCCTTTCCACGTCTTCATTGCCTGTGTCGGGGAGTAGCCCCACTCCTCGTCGTCGTTGTCTTCGCCCTGTGCGTAGGTTGTGCCGTTGATGCTCACCGCCTCAGGACATAGGTACACCACGATAGTCACTTTGATGTTTTTGTGGAAAATGATGTTGCCACCGCTCTTTACGGTAACCGTACAGTTGTATTGGTTCTTGTTGGTGGCAGTTTCCGGGCGTACAAACTCGTTGGACGTTTCCGACAGCAAGGTTTCTTTGTCGTGCCATTCGTATGTGATGTCGAGCCCGAGTTCGTCGTTTGTGAAATTCTCTTTCGTGTCGTTTTTCACATTAACGATGTATGTGCCGGGCTTGGAGTCGTAGTCGAGTTCGGCAGTGATGCCGATAGCCTCGACGAGTACGGTGTTGGTGCGCTGGCTGCCGTCGACGGTCATGGCGTAGACATACTGGGAGTAGGTTTGTCGAGGCAGGGTGAACGGGTTGCAGGCAGTGCTGTTTACCTGTTCGCCCTCAGTGTTGTCGGTCGATGCATACCAGTTGTAGACATCGGAAGTGGTTTCTCCGTCTTCTGTTGTCACGGTGAGCACATCGCTCGTGCCGCGCTCCGCCTTCAGGGCAATCGAGCTGAAAGAGAACCGTTTGGAAGAGTTTGAATATAACCACGGCCTCTTGTCGAGGTTGTTTTGGTTGATGTACAGGTTGTTGAGCCCGGCAAACGTCTTTCCGAACGGCTCTCCTGTGGTTGCGTCGGTTGCCGAAATGTCTTTTTCAACGCCGTATTGGTTGTAGGTGTAGGTGTTGGCAGCCTTGTTGGCAGGAGTGTAGTACCATGTGTCCTTCACCTTGCTTGCAAAGTTGTCGGCGGCTATAAACGCCATCACGCTGGCTTTTTTGCATTGGGTGGTGTTGGCGCTTGTCTTCAAGCCGGCACCGTGCACATAGATGTTTCTTGGCCATACGACATAGCCTGTTTGGTTGGCAAGTTTGCTTGCCGCACCGAAACCGCATGAAATTGTCACTTGTCCTTCCACACCGTTGAGTGCAGCGTTCCGGAACACATCAATCTCCGTGTCTGCGGAGATGTTGAATATTCTCAGACTCACAAAGTTGTTCAGATATCCGGCTATACCTCCAATTCTGAATTTGGTCTTTGTCGAGAAACTCTCGTTGTTGTCGGTGATTTTTGAGTTGCGGATTATGATGTTGCTGAGTTCCGCGTTCTGGGTCATGTCGGCAACCACAATGCCCATCTTTACCGTGTAGTTGACGTTGTTGAGAGGCATGTGTGCCTCGAGCTTCTCTATTCGGGCGTTGTCGATGATGAGGTTTGTGACAGCCGCATATTCATTCTCGTTGTTGCCCTTGCCGTTGAGTCGGGCGAACAGACCCCACGAAGCCTCTTTGGCTGTGTTGAAGCTCCATTTGATGAGCAAGTTGCTGACGGAGTGTCCGTCGCCGTCAAACTTTCCGGCGAAGAAATGTCCGTCGGAAGCCTTCGCGATGCCTTGAGCCGTGCCGATAGGAGTCCACAGACCCTTGCTTAGGTCGATGTCCTTGGTGAGTTTGAAATATTTCTGAGAAAACATTTGTAGCTCGGTGCCGTTGTTCACTTCATGCGCCAGTCTTGCCAATTCCAAGTCGTTGCTGATGAGGTAGGGTTTTTCCTTAGAGCCGTCGCCCTCGGTGCCGTCGGGATATAGCTGGTAAGAGTCGGCATAGAAATGGTTGCCGTCGTAGTTCACGCCATAGGCTTTCGGCTCGATGCTGAAAGCGATGGTCTGCGATGTGTTGTCGGCAGACGTGATTGTCACATCGCCGCTCCGAGTCTTGTTGGTCAGCGGCAGCGTGATGGTCTGTCCGCTGTTGGAAATTCCGTCGGTTACACTCTTTGAGTCCACTGTCCAAGCGAAAGAGCTTCCGGCAGGGATGTCGGCGGAAACGATGGAATATGCGACCGTGCCGTTTTTGAAATCCCATGAGGCTTTAATGTCGTTGCTGCTTAATCCTTGAGCCATGGCCAGATTGACTCCGGCAATCATAAGCATGAGCAGAGAGAAAAAAACTCGTGATATGCTATGTGTTGAATGTTTTCTCATTTTCCAAACACTTTATTGTCGTTATCTATTGTTAGTCTATCAATAATTGACCCGTATAGGCATCCTCGTCGGCAAGCACATACAGGTAGCGTGGCTGTATGAGGATGCGTATTGGGTTTATCATCGCAGTCTTGCCTGTTGTGAGGCTGCTGAAATTATCCTTGTTGATGGTTATTCCGGATGTTACGTTCTTTCGGGTGACGATGGTGGAACCGTCCTCCGCTATGAATTCCACGTCGTATTTGACGTTGATGACAGGCAGGAATTTGGCATCGGGTATGGTGTAGATGTCGGCACCCCATTGCGTGTAGCCGGCAGATGTGACAATGACGGTCTGGGTGTTGTCGTCGTAGTCCGCGGAGCCGTAGCCTTTGTAGGCAATAGTGAATGGAGTCTCTACAAACGACTGACGTTTGATGTCGCTCCATGTTATTGCAGAGGCAGACCAACTTTTTGATGTTGTATTCCAGACGTAGGAACGCGATATTGTGCACGATGTGGAGAAGCTGCCTGAAAGCGTCACGCTCTTGATGCGGAAGTGGCGGATGGCGTTCATCTTGGTGCCGAGCATGAAGAGCAGCTTATAGCCGGTGAGTGTCTGGTCGAATTTCAGACTGACCGTTCCGCCTCCGTTGCTATCGGAGATGGCACCTTTGCTGCTCGGGACGGCGCAGATGATCGGCGCTGCCTTTGTGTCGTAGATTACCGGCACAGGGTTGCCGCCGTCGCTCATGGCGAACGGAAACGAGAGGGTATATGTGTTGTTGGCGGTGCGCAGAAGAGTGGCGCCGCCTGTATATGGCATATATGCGAAGAAGTCGAACGACGAAGCCTTGGTGTATTCAGTCCAGCGCTTCTTTGTCGCAGTGTCCCAGCCGTATGTCGCTACGTTATAGGTGGCAGTTTCATTGTTGAATATGGTGTTTGCAGCCGACGCATAGCGTTTCGGCATGTCGTAGTATCCGAACGTGCCCATCGTTGCGGGATGGCGCGTAGGGTCGTAGGCCTCGTAGGGGTTGGCGCGTGTCGCTGTTTTTTGCGGTTGCGCCGAGAATGAGATGTATCCGTGGTTGTCGGCTTGCTGTATGGGCATGTCGGAACCCTCGCAGGCAGAAAGCGTTGCGAGAAGCGCGATAGCGGTTATTTTTGAGATATGTTTCATTCTTGTAGTCAATTCTTTTTACCAGTCTTCAGTGCCTGAGCCGTTGTTTTTTATGTCGGCACCGGGAAGCCATTGCTCCACCATCAAATCGTTGAAAGAGATGCTGTCGCCAGTGTCGGACAATTTGAAAATGTATGTGTATTGGCAGCCCGCCTTCCACTGCATGTATTGCGCCGGCACTGTAGCCGACACCGTTTTGCCGCCGATGCTGACGGTTATGGTATATGCCCCCTGTTCGTAGGGGATGTTGGCGAGCGGCGGCACGTAGTACCATTTATTGTAGAGAGTAGGGTCTTTGAGGATGTGTATCTGGTCGCCAGCCTCCTCGTAGGGAGTGGTGAGAACCAGGAGTCCGGACGCATCAGCCGCTTCCGACTTCGACATCGTGAGAGTCGGAAATGTGCCGACCGGAATTCCGGTGAGCGGATAGGCGGCGTCGATGGTGCCGCGGAGAGGGGTGTCGGCATTTGCCGGGGTGTCGACGAAACGGCTGTCGCGGAACTTGATGTTGCTTATCGCAACCTCCTTTGTGCCGTCGGGATAGGTGAAGCGGAAGCGCACCTTTGCGATTATCGGCGCGAAAGTCAGAGTGACGCACGACCCGTATGCCGGCGACGTCGACGAAGGGGAGGCAAGCCAAAGGCGGCTTGCGTATGGTGTTGAAGTAGCGGTTGCTGCTTCAGAATATTCAAAATTAAAAGACAAGGTAGCGGTAGCGTTGTCGCCCGAGCTGACCGAAGTCTTTACATCTGGATTGAAGGGACTGTATGCGAAAAAGCGGTAGCTCGTTGCCGAGTAGTCCCAATATTTTATTGTTTGCAGGGTGGCAGTTATAGGATTTTCAATGCCAGCATATTCCCAGTCGGCAGTGTTTGTCGTAGAGCTGCCGGCAGAGCCCTGATTGTATGACATTTTATATCCGTCCATCACAATTTGCGGCGATGACGGGTTCGGGGAGTTTGTTGTGGTTTTATATCCCCATGTGCGGAACGTCTGGAAGATAGTCTCGAGACCGTTGCCCGCTGCTTTTGTTTTTGCATCCTGCCAGTTGTTGTTAGTGCTGCTGAAGGCGATGCTTGTCTGTGTATTGTCCGGTTCGGGCACTATTGGTTCGTCCGGCTCGGATTGCGAGCAGGAGAATAGGAAAAGTCCCAACAGAGAAAATATTAGGATGCGATGTTTCTGCATGTCTTCTTGTTTTTTTTAAAGACGGGCGGGGGAGAAACCCCCGTCCGACATATAAATGTGTCCGAGGCGTGTGAAAACACACCTCAGACACAATGTTTTTAGTCAGAATCCAAGGCGTGAGCCATGGAAAAAGAATTATTATTTGACAACGTTGACAACTTTGACAATCTTGTATGACTTTTTGGTTCCATTGTCGTATTCAACAGCGTAGTATGTTTCTTTAGCCGGGTCGGTGACAACACCTGTCCACTTGAGAGCATTTACATTGAGAGTGTAGCCTGGACCTGCCGGAACAGAAGTGACTTTAGAGACTCCATCTGTTGTTTCTGTCACAACCATCTTCTTGCCAGCGTAGTCGGTGACAGTCCAAGTCTTGTGAGTAGCGTCGGGGGTTCCTTTCACGAGAGCGTTGGCAACACTTGCCTCGTTGATTGTCTGAGTGGCACCGTCTTCGAGAGTTACGGTGTACAATTTCTGAGGAGCGACGGTAGCGCCGGCAGAATATACAGTTGCATAGATGTCGGTGCCGTTAACATATTCGTTGCCGTTGGTAGTAACCTTGTTGTCCTTGTAGCCGTATGTAGTGAAGCTGTTGTCAGAAACAGTGGTGATTGTTTCCTGGAGACCGTTTGCCTCATCGTCAACAACAACGGCGTCGAAAGAAATGGCAGTCAAACCAGTGCTTGAGCCGCCGGTAGAACCGTTGGTGTCCTGAGAAATCTTGAAGATGTAAGTGTAGGCATATCCAGACTTCCATTCAGTGTATTCGGCAGGAACGGTTGCAGTGGCACCCTTCACGTTGATTGTCTCTTTAGAACCGTCGACAGAAGTGAGCTTGTAGTCGATGCGCAGAGTGATGGCGCTTGCCGCACCTTCCGACGGAAGCACGTTCTGATAGCCGGTGCCGCAGTAAGAAGGATCCGCTGCATTCTGGCTGAGGTAAGTTTTACCTGCAGGAATCGTGCCTTCGGCCTGGTTGTTGTAGTTGACAGCGCCGAATCCTTTATGATTCAATACGCCAGTCTCACCTGCAGTTGTTGATTTAGTGAATCTTACGTGAGCCTTGTTGTAGTCTTTCTCAGCAGCGTGTTTGGTACCTGTTGTAGGGAAGAACACTGTCAATGTGCCGGAGTTGTTGAATTCTCCGATGAGTGTGCCTTCCGTGTTGTCGGTTGTGGGGCTTGTTGTGTCGGTATAGAACTTCACGTCGCTGATCACATAACCTGGGACAATCTCGAAGAGAGCCATGCGCACCTTGCTGGCAAGGTGACGGAAGGACATTGATACAGAGGTCTTGTTGTAGTTAGGCTCAGTAACGGTCTTCATGTCGGAAATGTAGCACTCGCTGAGAGTGTTTACGTCGCCGGTGAGAGTGTAGGCGGCAGTGGCGAGATTGGCTTTGTCAACGTGTGTCGGAGTAGCGTATTTTGATGCCGCATCTTTTTTACCCATTGAGAAAGCTATGAAATCGTAGGATGCGCAAGAGTGGTCCCAATACTTGATGGTCTGCTGCGATGCGCTCTGTGCGAGAGGAGCGTAAGGCTCGGTTCCCTTTACCTTCATGTCCTGATTAACATACTCCCAACCAGCACGGTTTGACTCTGTAGAGAATGCTGAACCGTCTTTGAAGTTCACGTTGTAGTGGTCGAATGCATAATTTTCGTTGTTGGCTGCATCTTCATTGCTTCCTTTGAAACCGACAACTACAAAGTTGTTTTCGAGAAGTCCTGCGGCTGCGTTGCCGGACGTTGTGGCGCGTGTGATTTTGCCTGTGTCGCCACCGAAGTTGATTGCAGAGGTGGCTCCATTTTGCTCATTTCCCTGAATTTCTCCCAAGAAATCGTCGCTTGAGCAGCTGGCGAGAGCCAATGCCGAAGCGGCTGCGATAAAAAACTTGTTCATAAATTAAAAAATTAAAATAGTTCGTATTATTTATTATGTATAAAATTTTCTGTTGATTACATGTCGAATATCCATTCTTTCTCTTCGTAGTCCTCCACCACAGCATCGAAGCCGGAGCCTCCGGACCGGTTGGGGACAGGCACCTTGTCCATGTCGAGCTCCACCGTGATTACACCTCCCCGGAACAGTCGTCGCGCCTGGTCGGTGACGTCAAACACGAACGTGGAGTCTTTGCCGTTGTAGAACTGCATTTTCACGTCAATATAGTGGCGGTTGTTAAGGTCGGCGTCCCTCACTTTCTGCAGCGATTCCAGATATGCTCGCGCGTCAAGCTTGCTCGGGTTTAGTTTCGGGATGCCGAAAGTAAGCACCTTTCCGCCTATCACGTCGACCTTGTCGCCGTTCTTGTCGGCAACGTCCTGCTTCATCCGCATGAAGAAGTTCACGGTGATGGCGTCAGCCCCCGTCACGCCTGTGTTGAGGTTTACGGAGCGAGCCATGCCGCTTAGATTGGCGTTCCCCTCTACGGCTGTCACCTTTCTGCCGTTGTGGTCGTTGTTGCGCAGAATCACTTGTACCAAATAGATGTAGGTCACTGGCTGCAGCTCCATCTCGAGCTGCCGTACCCAGCAGTTGCGGTTCTCGTCGAACGTGAATCCGTCCAGATTCTTATTTATCTCAATTCCTCCATGGTATCCGGCAAACAGCTCCTCCGGCTGATAGAAGGAGCGCGTGAACTGCGGCGAGTTGTAGAGCGCCGGGTATATTGTCTGTCCGGTGTAAGCTGTGACGTGGTCGTATGTGGTGTTTTCGTCGATACGCACACTCTGTACCCCGTCGGGAGTGTTGATGTTGTTCCAGGCAAGAATGTCCCAAAAACCGAAATCGTATTTGGCTTGGAGGTGGTTGCCGACGATTGAGTGCCTGTAAGGGGCATTGTGAACACCGAACTGGACGTTGCCGGTGAAATAGCGGCGCACCTCGAAGGCGTCAGGCTCTGTGTAGCCGATAGTGCCAAACATTTCCTTGTCGGTGTTGTCCCATCCGTAGATCCACTCCGCTTGCCAGTCGTATTCGGTGTCGTACTTGAAAATGTAGTTCCATATCACTTTCAAGTCGAGGTCGACGGTCGGTATCTCCATATCGATGTCGGCGCCGCCCTGGTGGAGATGGAGCTTAGGCTCGCGCACGCATCCCGTTGCGACAAGGCATAACAATGCAAAACACACGATGGCAGCCTTGTTGCAGGCTTTGCGGCTTGCATCAAGGATGATTCGTGATATGAGTTTTGTTATATTGCGCATTGTTGCTATGTTTTGTCTAATAGTTGATTGTCGTTTCTCGGTTTCTGAAACTTACGCCTTTTTTGTTGTTGCGTCTGTAGAGCAGGTCGTAGCTGAGCGTTATCTCCACTCTGGTAGGACCAAGCCACGAGAAGCGGTGCTGCCTCTTTTGGAAATCCTTGGCATCGCCGTACCACTTGTAGTAATATTGCTCTTTGTCGGTGTCGGGGTCTACGGGGCATTTCCACTGATAGGGGTCGTAGTTGGTGCTGAGATATCCAGCCTGCAGCCCGAACTCCAGCTTCCAATGTCCGGAGCGACCTAACGGGACGACATAGCCTATACCCAAACCAGCGCCCCAGCCTTCGCCTTCCCATCCGCGTTTCTCATCGAAGCAGATGTTGTATAGGTACGCGTGTGCGTATAGACTGAGGTATAAACCTCTGAAAGCCGCGCCTTCTCCCGGTTTGCGTTTGCGGATGTCGCCGCTGCGCAGATAGTAGCGGGTGTGCAGCTGATAGTTTCTGACCTGAAAATATTTATGCTCATCATAGTGCTGCCACCACGGGCAGTCGAAACTTGCCCCGTAGGTAAAATGACCATGAAGCGGATAATATTCCAATGCAACGTTTGGAATAGGGCAGAAGCGGTCGTAGCCCGGCATGTAGGCAAAGTCAAACAGCACGTTTGTCTTCACGCTCAGCACCTCGCGGCGCGGCAAAGCCGAGGCGGGTGTTGTCGCTGGGATGATGTATGCCGGTGTGATGTCGGCATTTTGGATGCGCAGATGGCAGTCGGCGACAGTTGTCGGAATGGTTGCTGCTATAGGTCGTGGAGCCAGGTCGTTGCTGTCGATGTTGGCAAGCCTTTTGTCAACGACAATTATTCTCACTGCGCGCAGTTTCGGAAAATATTCTTTCAGCAGGTAGCGCCATAGCTTGCCGCCGTCGTGCTGCTTCATAGCCGCCTTAAGACGTTGGGTGTCGTCGGCGTAGAGAGTGATTAAGGAGTCGACATCATGGAATTTGGCGTCGTGTTTCAGCATCATCATGGTGTAGAGCAGGTCGTAGTCCTCAGCCACAACGTCGTATTGGATGTGGTTGGTGCCGATGCCGTAGCTTCGAAGCAGAGCGTCGACCGATGCGCGACGTTGGTTTGCCAGACGACGGTTGTTGCCGTATGGACCTTCGGGAGAAGCGGCGGCACGTCCGAAAACAACGCCACTATCCCCAAGCCTTTGAAGCTCTGGGATAAGCACATCAGTAATCCATTTCCTATCTTGGTCGCTGATGTTGATTCTATTTACAACAAATT
>ULRZ01017323.1_pt1 | contig 13943 bp, 27 predicted proteins | sample 1955861 | NCBI WGS metagenome assembly ULRZ01 (sample SAMEA4835694, study PRJEB28245) | human gut metagenome | biome: gut microbiome; material: fecal sample | place: Denmark | collected 2008 | reverse complement strand
CCATTCTTTTTACTTGTATTTGCGTATTTTATGATTTGTTTCTTTTCAGACTTTGTGCTTGTTCAAATGAAAGATTATATTTCAAGTAATTCTGTCTTAATTTTGATTCAAGTATTAAAGGTTCTATTTGGCACAAGCATTTTGAGTATTCTATTGTATCTAGGCTTATATTATTTGTTTTTCTATAAGTATGATGCAAGACTGAAATGTCCATTTTCTTTGATGAAGAAAATGATCTCTTTACAATTTGTATGTATGTATCAAGCTTTAGAAAAGACCTATAGTTCAACACAAGAAGTATTGGAAACTTTATCTTTGATGGATTTTAGTATTGTGGGTATGGTATCCAATGAAATTTTAGATCAATTAAAGAAAGGAAATACTTTGGAAGAGTGTTTTTTAGTCATCCATGTATTTGATGCATCCTTTAAGAAGATGATCCAATATGCTTTGAATGGTAACCGCATCTCGATATTTTTTGATCTATATATCAAGAAATGTCGTTTCGATCTTGAAACATCTATAAAGAAGTTATCCAATGGAATTCAATTATTTTCGTATATCAGTATTGGCATATTGGTTGTGATTGTCTATCAAATCATGATGATGCCAATGAATATGTTAAATCAGTTTTAAATGGAGGAGAAAAATGGAAAAGAAAAATGGATTTACAATATTAGAAATGATGATCGTGATGTTGATCGTAGCTTTACTTTTGTTGATTACTTTGCCAAATATTCAACAAAAAGAAAATTGCTTTATATAAAGTACGATATATGTTATTGGCATGATATTGGCATAAAATAGCCTTGTTTTTCACCTATTTTCACTAGTTTTTTATAAAATTTATATGTTATCTAAAGAAAGAGGGAAAATTACATGGCAGTAAAGAAAGATGAAAAAACAGGTACGTGGTATTTCTATGGTTCGTACAAAATGAAGAATGGAAAGTATAGACAATACAAGAAACGTGGCTTTCCAAAAAAGAAAGATGCAGTAAAAGCAGAGATCATATTCAAAGAGAATGTTAAAGACCCATACAAGAATATCACACTTGAGGAATTGTTTAATATCTATGCAGCATACACCGAAAAGAGAATAAAAGAAAGCACCTATAAAGTTCAGAACAGATTGCTTGAAAGATGGATTGATATTTTAGGTGATGTGAACATAAAATCCATTACAACACACGATATAGAATGTGCAATGGAATTAATGATTAATAACGTAGGATATGAAACTGCAAAGAATTACTTATCTAGAATCAATAAGATGTTAAGATTTGCAGTACGAAAAGGATATTTAGAAACAAATCCTTGTTCCCCTGTTGAATTGGCTAAAAATCCAAACGAAAAGAAAGTCGAAATGAAGTATTGGACTTTGGAACAATTCAATCTGTTTATTCCTTATGTTGAAAATCCTTTGTATCATCTTCTATTCGACAATCAATTTTATATGGGGATGAGAATTGGCGAAACATTGGCTTTGACTTGGGAAGATGTGGATTTAGAAAATAATACGATTGCAATTAAAAAAACATGGTCAAAAGATTTGCATAAAATCACAACTCCAAAAACTCCTAATAGCTATCGGACAATCACAATGCCACAATTCTTATCTGATGAATACAGAGAGTTTAAAGAGATGTTGGATGTTCCTGAGAAATCGTTTGTGTTCGGGATAGATATACCCGTATGCAATACGACAGTAAGAACGAGAATGAGAGAAGCTATTAAAATTGCAAACGAGAACAACGAAGAACAAATACCTATCATTCGTATACACGATTTAAGACACTCATGCGCTTCTTACATGATTGGCAATATGGTAAGAGATGGAAGCTCACATTTTAGCTTGTATGACGTTGCAAAGCGTTTAGGAGACAATTTAAGTACTGTATTGAGTGTTTATGCTCATTGGCTACCTCAAGCAGATAAAGGAATTGCGAAGTTTATGGATAAAGATAATTTGATAGATGCACTAGATTAATTTCTAGTGCTTTTTTTGTTTGCAAAAAGAAAAACACACCCTTTAGCGAGTGTGCCTTCCATGAAATAGAGAGAGATGAAAATACAGTTGCCTATTTACAGGCACTTAAAGTTTATCATGTTTCGTTGCGGACGTTTTGTGCTACCTCTAATTATCAGATGATTATTATTCATCAATTCCTCGTTGCTTTCGTATGGTGTCAACAAACATTATTACTGATTCTATATCGTTATCAGTTAAATCACATACTTTGTCGAATAATTCATTAAGAAGATTATGGCTAGATAATTTATTACATATGGTCTTTAATCGTATATCTTGTTGGTTTGGATGCTCTTCAACTTCATATCCAAGAAATACAAGTGGTGATACATTAAAAATTTCTGCCATTTTTTGAATTGTTGATCTTTTCAAATTTTCAACTCTTCCTTTTTCATATTTTGCTATCGCAGATTTCTGAACGCCTAATTTTTCTCCTAATTGTTCTTGTGTCCAATGGTTTTGCATACGTAGCTTTTTAATCATTTCTCCTGTTTCCATTTTCATATACCTTTGTCAAATTATCGTGACCTCCTTATATATTGATTCTAACAAATATGTATTGTGAAATTCAACTTACAGTTTAATAAGTTTCTAAAAAAGACACATTTCATGTTGCAAAAAGATAAAATAGTGATATACTATAAGTGTCTTAAAAAGACACCTCAAAAAAAGGCGGTGATAAAATGGATAAGAAAAAATTAAAGTCATTAATGGTATTAAATAATGATACAGGCAAAACATTATCTCAGTATTTAGGCATTTCTGAGCAAACTTTTTCCATGAAATTGAATGAAAAGCATGGTAGAAGTTTCACTAAAGATGAGGTGGAGGCAATATCTAATAAATACTCGTTAACGCCTCAAGAAATGGTATCTATTTTTTTTAAACATATAGTGTCTAAAAAAGACACATTTCAAATTTAACAATTTGCTACACATAAACAGAAGGGGTGAATAAAATGTCAGAACCAAGTGGAAGATTTATTAAACGTATCTTCAATGCTTCAAAAAATTTATATGTGTGGATTTGAAGTAGGGAAAAGATGTGTAAAGGAATGAAAGTGTTGCTTGGATATAGAGACATCATGGAACTTGGTGTTTCTAAAAAAACTGCATACAAGATGTTGAATCTTATATGCGAATCGGAGGCTTACAAAAAGTCCAATCTATCCAAAGTGATAGATACAAAGAAAGTTCCAACAAAGTTATTTATCAGGATGTTTCCTGAGTTCAAAGAAAGGTGTGAACAACATGATGGATGTAGATGATTTAAGAGTTATTCAAGATAACCAATTTATTGATGAGGATGAATTTGATGAAGATGAGGAGGAAGAAGATGAGTACAGTTACGAAGACTACTGCTACGACTTCTGCAAAGCAGAAAGAGACGAAGAAGCCTGGTTCTAAATCAACCGCAAAGAAGAAAGCAGTTGAGTTAGGTGATTGCATCACGCTTCCTTCTTTTGCTAATAACGAGTACGAAACTCATTACTCAATGCTAGTTAGAAGTCAAAAACAAACGCATATGGTTAATCGTGCTGCTAAGTTTAATTACATTTGCTCGTTAATCTGTTTCTTAGTTTCTCTAGCTTTCATTGTAATAGCTAATTGGTACATAAGAGGTTTGTAAGATGACACAAACAGAAAGAGTTATCAAGCATCTAAAGGAGCATGGTTCTATCACTCCTTTAGAAGCTATTAAAGAGTATGGAATCACTCGTTTGGGTGCAAGAATTTGGGATTTAAGAGATTTGGGATATGACATTGAAACTCAAACCGAAACTTCAAAAAATAGGTTTGGAGATAAGACATCATATGCCAAATACATATTGAAAGGAGAAGCTAAAAAATGAATCTGTATCAAGATACTGAGAAGTTCAGTGTTGAAAAGTATGGAAGCCATGAAGAATGGCTAAAGAAACGTGGACGTGGAATCGGTGGTTCAGATGCAGCTTGTTTCATGGATTTGAACCCATGGAAAACGCTAAATCAGTTGTGGCATGATAAAAAGTTCGGCTCACAACAAATTACCAATGATGCTATCGAGTATGGAAATACTGCCGAACCTTGTTTAAGAACATTATTTCAGGCGAAACATCCAGAGTTGGATGTGCAGTACGTGGATAACGTAACACTTGTTTCTAAAGAACATGAGTTCTTGAGATACAGTCCTGATGGATTGATTTACAACAAGGAAACAAGTGAAAGAGGAATCTTGGAAATCAAAACTTCTAAGATAATCAATTCTCATAGTTTGCAGAAATGGGGTTCTAAGGGAAATGAAACAGTGCCTGATAATTACTATTGCCAAACATTAGAAGGGTTAATCGTTACTGATTTTGATTTCGTTATCTATTGTGCAGAACTTAGATTCGCAGATGGTGAAGCACGAATTATTGAGCGTTCATATCGTAAAGAAGAAGCTTTAGACAGTATGAACGATCTAAAACAAGCAATGATAGAAAAATGGGATAGGTACTTCATAGGTGATGTAGAACCGCCTATCACATTGTCTATATAAAAAATGGAGGATGAAAATATGGAGTTTAATTTAGAGGTACGTGCACAAAACGGAAAAGTGTACACAAATGCTAGTGATTTATTGCCTGCAATTCAAGAAGGATTGAAAGCTTACGATTACGTGGTTGATGAAAACAACTATAAGCAAGCAAAGACAGATAGAGCATCACTTAACAATTTAGTGAAAGTTGTATCTGATAAACGTAAGCAAGTTGAAAATGATGTATTTGCTCAGTGGCTACAAGATAAAAAAGACATCATGGCAGTTGAGAAAACAATCAAAGCAGCATCAGACAAATTGGGTGACGGTATCAATGATATTGATAATGCAGAGAAAGAATTGAAGCGTAATCAAATTAAAGAGTTATGGTTAAACATGACGAACAACAAATATCCATTTGATTTAGTTTTTGAAGAAAGATATTTGAATAAGTCTGTTAAGCCTAAAGAAATTGAAGAATCATTGAATAACAAGTTCTTGAAAGCCGAAGAACAATTATCTTTTATCGAAACTTCACTTCCTGAAGATGAACTACAGGCAGAACAAGTAATCCAATTGTTCTGCAAGACATTGGATTTAAGCAAAGCTACAGAGAGAATCAACGAAATCAAGGAAGCCAAAGCAAAGCTTCAAGAAAAAGTAAATGCTCAGATTGAACAATCTAAGCAAGCACAAATGGAAAGAACAAATGTAGCACCTGTTCAGAGCCAATTAGAAGCTCATGAAAGCCCAAGTCAAACTCAGGTAAGAAGATACTGCGTATTCCGTTTTGAAGGCTCTATGAGCGAATTACAAGCTTTTAATCCGATTTTGAATCAATTTATTAAAGAACATGATGTGAAAGTCAATATTTTAGAAAAAGGAGAATGTTAATTATGTTACAAAACAATATTGCAAAGAAGAATGACAATCAATTGGTAGAATTTTCTGCCAACGGAGAAAAAGTTAAATTATCTCCAGCTATCGTAAGAAATTACTTAGTAAATGGAAATGGTCAAATCTCAGACCAAGAAGTTGTTTATTTCATTAATTTGTGTAAATCACAAGGTTTGAATCCATTTATCAAGGATTGCTACTTAATCAAGTATGGAAACACTTCACCAGCTCAAATGGTCGTTTCAAAAGATGTTTTCTTGAAACGTGCCGAAAGAAATTCAGAGTTTGATGGTTTAGATGCTGGAATTATCGTAATTAATAACGAAAGTGGTGAGTTAACTTACCGAAAAGGTGCTTTCTATCTTAAGGATCGTGAAGAAGTAGTCGGTGGATGGGCAGATGTATTTAGAAAGAATGTATCTCATCCAACACACATTGAAGTTCCAGTTGAAGAATACGCAGGAAGAACTAAGGATGGAAAACTTAACTCACAATGGAGCTCGAAAATGGCAACAATGATTCGTAAAGTTGCGATTACTCAAGCATTAAGAGAAACATTCCCTAATGATTTCCAAAGTATGTATTCAGAGGAAGAAATGAATGTGGATATGAAATTGGATGAAACTCCAATTCAACAACCAACACAACAAATTGAGCAAGCACCTGTTCAAACATACTCAGAACAACAAGAACAACCAGAAGGTGTAAGTCTTGTATAAATCAAAACGTAGCCAAGCTACAGATATTCCTAAATCAGTTAAAGATACTGTATGGGAAAGAGACGGGAGAATGTGTATCTTTTGCGGTTCTCCCTTCGCATTTCCCGAAGCACACATAATCCCTAGGTCAAATGGTGGTCTTGGGGTAGAAAAAAACATTATTACAGTCTGTAGAAGGTGTCATAACCTACTAGACCAGAGTCCAAAGAGAGAGAAAATGTTAGACATTGCCAAAAGATATTTAGAACGTATCTACGGACGCATTGATGAATCAGAGGTGAAATATAATGCTAAGTCAAAATGAACTGTTGTTTAAATACAATCCCTTCAAAATCAAACATTGGAAGGACGAAGAAATTGAAGAACAATTAGGAATCCTAGTTGATGCTTATATTTCAGATGCAGAAACAGTAATGGAAATGGCATTAAACATTGAAAACCTCGCAAATCAAATGTTCTTAATTGGTGAAATGATTGCTAGATTGCAAGAAAGTTCAAATATTTTGAAAGCAGACATTGAAAACAAAACAAATCAAGAGATTTATGTTGCACGTAGTACTTGGGAACGTGAACATGACGGAAAAGCGCCTAGTATTAAATACTTTGAAGCTTTAGCAGGTCAAAAAGTTTCTGAGGAAAGAACTAAGTTTGCAAAAGTCGATTCTGATTTAAAACGTTTCAAAACTGCTTATGAAAGTATTGAAGCTAAGATGAATTCAGAAAAGAAAAAACTTGATGCTACTAAGTTTGAAATCGGAGGTGCGTAAGATGATTTTAGGCATTTACCCAGCAAATGAATATAGTGCATTTGTTGTAGTTGAAAATGATTTATCGGCAGTTGTAGATAAAGGAAAAATCCCTAACAAAGAATTGCAAGATAAAATCTCAAATTGGAAAGCAGAGAATTATCCAATTGATTATGTGGCGATTGAAGGAATACAAAGTTTCGGTATGCCTGTAGGTCAAACAACATTTGAAACTTGTTACTTTATAGGGCGCTTATTAGAGCAATTTGAAGCTTTTGATATTGAACCCACATTAATATACCGAAGTGAAGAAAAAATGACTCTATGCCACTCTATGAAAGCGACAGACGCAACTATTAGACAAGCTCTGATTGATTTGTTTGCTAAAGATACTCCAAACAAAGGCAAGGGAACAAAGAAAGAGCCTGGATATTTCTACGGATTTAAAGCGGACATTTGGAGTGCATTTAGTGTCGTTATAGCGTTTCATACAAAGTACATAGGGACTGAATGTTAGGAGGTGTGATGAATGGCGGAACTAAAGAAAAACCTACAAACAGGGTACACTCACGTTAATAATGAGATATTTCGCGATAAAAATATATCTTACAAAGCAAAAGGATTATTCTGCCAAATGTTAAGTTTGCCTGAAAATTGGGATTTTAAAGAAAACAGTATTAAAGCGTTGGCAACCGATGGGATATCTAGTGTTCGTACAGGCTTAAAAGAACTGATGGAAAAAGGGTATTTAGTTCGTAAGCCAATAAGAGAAGGAAACTTAATTGTTGATTGGGAATACACATTAATTGATTGTCCTCGTAATTTAGAAAATCTAAAAATAGATAATCTAAAAATAGATAATCTAAACCCTATTAAATTAAATAATAATTCAACTAAAAATGAATTAAATAAAAATAATATTAATGTATGTAAGCACAAACACAAATACGGAGAATATCAGAACGTTTTATTAACTGATAAAGAACACACACACTTGGTTGAACTATATGGATCATCTTTGGATGAGCACATAAAGATTCTTGATGAATATATTGAGACATCAGGAAAGAATTACAAGAACCATTCGCTAGTGCTTCAGAAATGGGTGCATGATGAATGGACCAAAAGAAATAAGAACAATCCTGTTAAATTGGATTCTAAATTCTATGTACAAGAAAACAATCAATCGTATGAAGATGTACATAAGGAAATGGAACGAGTTAGAAGGGAAATATTAGGAGCGTAGAAAGGGAGTAAACATGGATAACAAAGTAGAAGCTTTACTAGCAATTAGCGATAAAGCAAATGAACATTTTAAATATCTTTTGTTCTATACACCTCAAGAAGAGAAATTGATGTTTCAAAGACTTAGAGATGTATTAGAAATGACATCAGAACTTACTGAGCGAATTGAAAGAATATCAGATGATTTCATAAATAAAAAAACATTGCTTACATGTCTATCGAACGAATTACAATCATTTATTTATGACTTGGACGCAAACGATTTAGACAGAATGATATTCATTACTAGATATGCAGATAAATTGCGTGTTGTAATCAAGTATTTAGAGCTAGAAGGTGATTAAATGGTTAATTGGTTTTGTGGGTTTCTATGGGGAAGTGCTGCAACGCTTCTTCTATATAGCCTATATGTTGGAAAAAGAATTCAGAAAGAACAAGACAAAGCGACTAAATGTATTTTCAAATATGAAGAATACAGGCGAAGAATCAGAACATTGGCAAATGAAAACAAAAGTCTAGTGTATCAAGTTAGAGAACTAGAAAAGAAGCTTGAATCGAGTAATTGCACAGATGATTACTTAGGCTTCGAGGAGACGAAATAATCAGGAGGGGCAAAAGTGCAATATTACATGCTGGACAAAAGAGATATATCAAATGTACGTGGAATCGTAGATGCCAAAGATGTAATGAGGGAATTAGGCATTACAAATGCTCAGTTCACTAAAATGGTTCGGAACGAGGAAGCCTATAAAGGATGTATTCTTCTTCCTATTGAAACGGATGAGGAAGAAAGAAGAAAAGTAACAAGTGAAGATGCCGAACAATTCCAACTGCTCGGTGAAAGTAAAACAGGAATTAGATATTACATCACAAGTTATTTAAGAGTTGTTTCTGTTGATCTAAAAGGAAACCAAAAGGAAATGAAGGCTAAAAAGGAAACGGAATCAATATGCAGAGTCGCATTGAATCTTAAAGATGGAAAAAGGTACTTGAATGTTTTGCTTGAAGCTTACAGAGCCTTCGTAGGTGAAGCAGAAAAGAATGATTCTATTGTTTGGGATGGCGAAATGAAAATCGAAAATCTAAGAGTTATCAAACTAGCTCAAACACAAGGCTTGAGAAACAAGAAAAAAGTTAGAATAGGCGATACAGTATATAGCTCAATCGCAGAATGCGCTAAAAAGAATTATATTTCTGCATCACATATGTATCAGATGATAGAAGGAATCAGACCTAATTCAATAGGTGTTGAATTTGTATAAAGGAGTTGAAAAGAAATGAACAGAGTAATTTTATCAGGCGAAATCGGTAGTGATATTGTTTTAAAGAAAACTGCTACAGGACAAAGCCTATGTAATTTTTCTATCGAGGTTAAGGACAAAGGAAAGAATGGACAGGAACATAAATATTTCTTTGATTGTACTGCCTGGGGAGATAATGCAGAACATATTAATCAATATGGATTTAGAGGGCAACACATTGAAATTGACGGAAAGCTTCAGAAAAGCTCATACACGAACAAAGAGAATCAGAAAGTGTATAAGACTAGCGTGTATGTTATGGACGTAGAATTGAGCGTAAACAATGCGACAATGCCACAAACACAAGCTTATCAACAGACGTGTCAACAAACGTATCAACCTCAATCACAACAGATGCAGCAGCCACAAACAGTACCATTTACAAATCAAGTAAATTACAAATCATATCCTACAAATGATGATCTAGGAGAGGGGATGCCGTTCTAGATGATTGCAAAAAGATATGACGGAAAAGTTTCCTACAGTGTAAAGAAATGCGACAACAGGTGCATGAACAAATACAAATACTGCACAGATACAGAGAATGGAAAATTGGTTTTCAAGAAGCCTGGGAAAGATTTTCTAGGGGCAACAAAGGAAAACATTATGAATCTGTATGTAATTGAAGGAAATCTATACATTGGAGAATATGTTGGTAAATAACGTTTACGGAAGATATGCTACATTCTTCAAAAATCACGAATTAAAAGAAGCGGATGAATACATTAAGCGTGTGTTTCCCAACGCAGAGTTTTATATAGATTACGAGCACGCATTAGTTTTTGAAAGAATAGGCGAAGATGAAGAAATTGATCTTGACTATCATACAGTGATAAATGGAGTTGCTTACCATGCAGCATTTACAAGTAACCATAAAGATTTAGTTGAGTTTTATGACGAAGTAGAGATTAAAAATGATAAAGAAAAGAAATCAAAAGTATTCACGTGTAATGGTAAAAAGTATGAACAAGAAACATTGTTTTAAAAACAGAAAGGAAAATTAATCTTATCCTAGTGAAACTAGGTTGAGTGAAATGTGATGTGTTCGCTCATAAAATTTAAACACATGGATTAACAATCAAGTAGCAAATTAACCGAGTCTAGAAATTAGATTATCGGTTGATTAATTGACAGAAAATGATTTTATTCTATTCGACAGAATAGAAGTAATAAAAAAGACGATTGAGAAGTATGGGGAAGAAAACTTCTACATATCTTTCTCAGGAGGGAAAGACAGTACAGTTTTACATCATTTAATTGATGAAGCAATTCCTGGAAATCAAATACCAAGGGTGTTTATGAATACGGGGATTGAATATAACGATATACGGAGGTTCGTTGAGGAATTGACAGAAAACGATTTTAGATTTGTTATTGTAAATTCCAGAGTGAACATTCCACAAATGCTAAAAGAAAAAGGCTATCCTTTTAAATCAAAATTTCACGCGGAACAGGTGCGTAGATTTCAATTAAAAGGCGATTTTGAAAAAACAAACCGAAATTATTATGAAGGTGTAAAGGCAAGTGGAGAGGCATCCGCCAAATTTAAATGCCCAGGCATACTGAAATACCAATTTTCAAAAGATTTCAATATTCCTTTAAGTCCAAATTGTTGTAATGAGTTGAAGAAAAAACCATTACATAAATGGGAAGAAGAAAATAAAAGGAGAATTGCAATTATTGGTACTCGACAAGCGGAAGGCGGAATTAGGTCAATGCACCAAGGATGCATTTTAACAAAAAACAATGAAGTTGTTAAATTCAAGCCTTTAAATCCTTTGAATGATGATTGGATGGAATGGTACGTAAAAGAAAGAAACATTAAATTATGCAAGCTTTACTATCCACCATACGATTTTAAAAGGACAGGTTGTAAAGGATGCCCATTCGCAATACATCTACAGGATGAGTTGGAAGTTATGGAAAAGTATCTTCCAAATGAGCGAAAGCAATGTGAATTGATTTGGAAGCCTGTATACGAGGAATATAGAAGGATTGGTTATCGGTTAAAGAGAATAGAAGAAAAAAGATTGTTCTAAAGGAGGAAAAAACAACATGGAATTAAAAGAAACAATTGAATTAATGTGTTCTGAAGATTACAAAGAAAGATTTGTAGCAGAATATCACCAAGTAAAAATCAGATATGAGAAATTGAAGAATTTCTGTAACAAAATTGAAGTAGAAACAATGTTAGGCAAAGAAGAAACAAAACATGATTGTCCACTTGGATTACTGAGGGAGCAACAAGAGTACATGGGATTATATTTATCAGTCCTCGAAAAAAGAGCATTAATCGAAAATGTTGAGTTATAGAAAGGGTATCAACAATGAGTAAATGTAATAAATGCAAATATGAATATTCATCAAAGTTAGATGAGCCTTGTAAATACTGTAGAGAGAAATGTGGCATATATACTTTAGGTTATCAAATGTCAGAAGATAAATTCGTGCCAAAAGAAGAGCAATCAACAATTGAACATGATGGATGTATGGGATGTGTATACGAAGATTTTGAAGAGTTTGAAGAACCTTGTATAAATTGTAAAGGAACATATAAACACGATACTATGGCATATTTAAAAGCAAAAGATTACTTCGAGCCTAAAGAAGAAAAAGCTGATGATGAAATCGACATGGTAAATCATCCGCCACATTATGTTGGACACGGCATTGAGCCAATTGAATTTATCGAATCTCACAACCTAAACTTCTGTCTTGGTAGTGCCGTCAAATACATTGCACGAGCACCTTATAAAGGCACTGAATTAGAGGACCTGAAGAAGGCAAAATGGTTCCTAGAAAGAGAGATAAAGAAACATGACAAACAATAAATACCCACCAAAAGCAATATTAATAAACTGTGTTAGAGGTTCTGATGTTGATGAAATTGATGAAAGACTTGAATATCTTCGTTCAAGGATGCGCAAAGGCATTGAATCTGCTTGCCAAGATGAAAACAAAAAATTTGCTTTATCCGTAATGTTAGATGATCTTGTCTGTACGGCAGTATCACTAGGTATTATGACCGCTACAAAAGGTTTAAATGATAGTAATAAGTAAAAGGAGAAACAAATGACAAGTACAGAAATGATTAAAGATATGCTTGAAAGACAGAAAGCATATGATGCAGAAGTATTTAAGAAACATAATGTTGACTATGTTTCTAAAAGCCAATTAGAAAGTGCATTATTTGATGAATTAGGCGAATTGATGCATGCTCAAAAAGGAGATTGGTGCTGGTGGAAGTTCACACAAGAACCCAAAGACCCTGCCAAAGTATTTGAAAAATACATTGATGTTGTGCATTTCGCATTAATGTACGAAATCAAGTTCGGTACAGGATGTTATCAATATGAGGACATTAAGTGGAATTACAACAAGCTAAAAACGGATTTAGGATTTGGACAGGCATATGCATTTAGTTGTGTAATCAGTTTAACAAGAGATGATAACGTATTAGCTTATGTAATCGCATTAGGATTGCATCTAGGATATTCGTTTGGGGAAATCTATAAAGAGTATATTCGTAAGAATGAGATCAATAAAGAAAGATTAGCGAAGGGGTACTAGGAAAGGAGATTTAAGATATATGAACATGGATGTTATTGCAAAAAGAATTGTTAAAAAATACGTAGAGGAACATTTAGATAAATCGGATAAATGTATCAGTAATGTAGATACAGAACCTTATTTTGTATGGAAATGTAAGACGTTGCAGAATTGGAAGTATTTAATGAGTACTGATCTACATGATGGAATGTATTATGAATTAACTTACAACGGCGATAAAAAGGAATGGTATTTGGATGCATACAAGAAATTTGAAAACAGATGTATTCCAATGCCTGAAAATGATGATGTAGGTGATTATTAACGGGAGAAATAGCTTGTATGCTATACAACTTAGCAATAATTGGAATCACTTGTTATATGTGTGCAAATTATAGTTATTGGTTCTTATTGCTATTGTTGTTAACGGGAATTTATAAAAGTGAGAGGAATGAGTAATAGAATGTTAAACACAAATATTAATCAAAAGCTAGAATTTCATTCTGTAAGTGGCTTGATGTGTAAATCACATCCGAAATCTATTATTTGTAAAACTTGTAAAGACCCTTACTTGTTAGATATGGATAATCCAAGGACGACTAACAAATACGGTGTAAAAGTAGTTGTTTTGCAAGTAATGATTATAGAAGACGGATTTATAGTTGAATATTTGCCAAAAGATATATATGAGGAGAGTTTAAATGGTGCGCCAGTTCGGTGTAGTTGATTTAGTTAGGTGAAACTCCTGACCTGGTAACTCTTGGAGCAAAGAGGCCAGTATCTAGTCCTTGGGCATTGTATCGTGAGGTACAGTGTTAAGCGTAGGAAGGAAAGACTTAGAGCCCTAAAGCGAAAGCCTGAAGCAATCTAGCGTCGTTAGTCTCGATAAAGTGGTGGGTGATGCTCTCATTTTGGCCGCAACCAATATAGGTTGAATCGTTATGCCAGATTCAATT
>ULRZ01038782.1_pt1 | contig 13966 bp, 9 predicted proteins | sample 1955861 | NCBI WGS metagenome assembly ULRZ01 (sample SAMEA4835694, study PRJEB28245) | human gut metagenome | biome: gut microbiome; material: fecal sample | place: Denmark | collected 2008 | reverse complement strand
GAGCCGCTGCCGTTGTCAATCTTGACAACGACCTTGCAGTCATCATACTTGAGCGTGATGCTGCCCTTTGAGCAGTCCACCTTGACGCTCGGCATGGCTTCAAACACTCTGTCAAGGTTCCCGACCGTTCCGACAGTCCTGCCGACCGGACCCTGATGCGCGTCCTTAGTATTCTGATCGTCCTGCTGCATCCTGACGTTGAGCGTCACTATGGTGTAGTTGCCGTAAGCGACAGCGTTCGCCGAGATAAGATCGCTCGCCTTTATCTGCTTATATTTTCCGGGAATTGTAGTCACCGCTTTGCTGTTTGCCGCGAGAGCCGCCGAAGCGATTCCCGTGAACACGGTGAGCATACCTTTCTGGAAACTGTTGCGCGGAGTATAATCAACACGCTTCATGGACATATACTGCGTGGCGTCGATGCTCTTGGTGTTCGCCGCCGCAGCTTTGTAATACTTGAGCACCCGCGAAGTGTTCGTGGAGTTGAGCCCCTTGTAGACGTTGACAGTCTCGGTCTTTGTTCCGCCGGAAACATTGGAGCGCGTCGCGGTTCTTGATTCGGTCGTCGGCTCGGCAGTGTTAGGTTCCGTGGTTTCGATTGCCGATTCCGAAACATTGGCGGCATCCGTAACCGAGGATTCGTCCGTAGAAGACTCCGAACCGTCATCATTCGTTCTGCACGCCGAAAAGGAAAAGAGCATAGCCGCCGCAAGCAAAAGTGCGGCAAATCTCATAAGCTTTTTGTTCATTCTTCTCCCTCCCGACAGATTTTATCTGAGTGTTGCATTTGATTAGGTTTATATTTTAAGCTATTAAAGCGTACAGGTCAAGAAAAATCTTATAAAAAAACATGGTAAAAAATTAACTTTTAATAAAGCCGCAGTTTATCCGACGCATATCCCCGACAGCCGACAAAAAACCGCCCGTCTGGAAAAGACGGACGGCTTCGATTTTTTTCAGATATCAGCCCTTAGCGGTGTAAGAGAAAGCGACGATACCCTTGAGGTTATTGACGGAGACGATGGAGACCTTGATGCCGTTTGCATAGACATTGACATCATATGCCCAGCTGCCTTCGACGATCTTGCCGGTGGTGTTGTCAATCTTGACGACGACCTTGCAGTTGGTGTAGGTCAGCTCAATCTTGCCGTCCTTGTAGTCGACGCTGAGTCCGAGCTCTCTGATAGCGTTATCGACATCGCCGAGAGTACCGACTGCGCAGCCGACGGAACCGCTGTGGTTATCAGCCTTCGCGCCCTGAGTCTGATCCTTGACGTTGAAGGTGATTGTGGTGTAGTTGCCGCTGGTCACCGCGCTGGCGCTCTTCATGTGGCTCGCCTGCATGCCCGAAGGCTTGCCGGGGATATCGGTACGATCCTTGGAGTTCTTGTTGAGTGCGTTTGCAACGGGCTTCTGAGCTATCTTGAGCAGAGCGCCGAGGCTGCCGTCAGCAGTGATGCTGCCCTTGAGAGCCATGTTCTGTCTGCCGCTCTTGAACTGCTTTGTAGCGTTGACCGCCGCCTGATAAGCTTTGATGCAAGCTGCTGCGTCGTTGGTGTTGAGACCCTTGGAGGGAGTCGTGCTGCCCTTGGTCGTGTTCTTTGTATCGGAGGACTGAGAAGCTTTAGTCTCGATAACAGTGTGACCCTCTTTATCGGTGACTACCTCGGTCTCGACCTCGGAGGAAGCCTCTTCGGAAGAAGCGGTATCATCGGAAGCGGAAACATCCGCCGCCTGACCGGAGGTCTGCGCGTCACCGGCAGTGGTGTCGTTGTTTGTATCATTCTTCTTGCACGCCGCGAACGAGAGAACGAGGACAGCGGCAAGGATTATTGCCAGAATCTTTTTCATCTTATTTCACTCCTTATTGATTTATATATAATTGTATAATCGTTGTTCCAATCATTCAATAGACAAAAGATAAAATTTCGTTTAACGTGGGTAGTCCAAATTGTGTAAATGCGTCATTAGTGAAACACATCGGGGAAAAGTGTTTTGATTTTGGCGGCCCATGGTTGTCCCGATAAAATTGAAATTATATGACCTCAAGCGAAAAGCCCTCCGCACTCAGAGTGCAGAGGACTGAATTTCGTTTTTTTGTTACGCAAGTATCTCGCCCATGAGACCGGGAGTTGCGCCTGCGGCGTTGGACTCATCGGTATCGATGTGCATTGCCAGCGCATACTTCGGGCTGACTCTGACGACGACATCGCCGAAAACGAGCGAACGGCCGTTGGAGTCGATCTTGACGCTGACTATCTGCTTGTCCTGAAGACCGTATTTTTCGGCATCCTCGGGAGTTGCGTGGATGTGTCTCTGCGCTGCGATAACGCCGCACTCGAGTTCAACCTCACCCTTGGGGCCGACAAGCTTGCAGGCGCCGCTGCCCGCAACGTCGCCGCTCTCTCTGACAGGAGCAGTCACGCCTATCGAACGGGCGTCGGTGAGCGAAATCTCAACCTGATTCTCGGGACGCACGGGGCCGAGGATGGAGACTGCCGGGAAGCTGCCCTTCGGTCCGACAACGGCAACGCGCTCGTTGCTCGCAAACTGGCCGGGCTGAGAGAGCTCCTTCTTGACGGTCAGCTCATAGCCCTCGCCGAAGAGGATATCAAGAGCTTCTCTGGTGACATGTACATGGCGCGCGGAAGTTTCAACAAGAACTTTCTTTTCCATTTTAAATATCCTTCTTTTTCACTTGATATGTTTGTAAATGCATTTTGAGGCAGGAAACTCCTGCCTCAAAACAGTCATTTTGTTTAATTAGTAAGCGATGTTGTAAATGGTCTTTGTGCCGAAAGGAAGCACTACCATTTCGTCGCCAAGAGGAAGGTGAATTGTCCATTTGGCATCATATGTAGCATTGATAACACGGCTGGTCTTAGCATCAACCTTAACGGTAACTGTGCCGGAGGGATACTCCATCTGAGCGGTGCCGATTTTAAAGGCTTTAGCGACAGACTTAAGCACGCCGCCGCTAAACTGATCGTTGATAACAGACGGGAGAACCACGCTGAAAACCTTCGGGGCATGACCCGAGCCGTGATGAACGTTGGAGGAAGCCTTGTCGGCAACCGTCTTTATAGTGATGGTGTAAACTCCGCCCGCCTCGGTGCAAGTTGCGCTTGCGACATCATTCGCAGTAAGCTTGCTCGACCAGGACTCGTTCTCAACAGGGAAGTTAGCCTTTATAGCCGCAGAATTGGAGAATGTTTCGGAGCCCTTGCTGTTCTTCTTGAGCTGACCGTCAACAAAGCTGTCTATACCGCCGACAAGCTTATCGACGATGGAGGGCACTCCGGTGATTTTGCCGCTTCTGTAGTTCGTCTCAGAAACTCTTGTAACGCTCTTCGCACTGGGCTTAACGCCGTTAATGGCCTTGTTGAAATACGCAACTATCTCAGCCTTTGTCGCGGGCTTGGAAGCAGTGCTGCTGCCGCCATGGTTGCCGCCCTGGCTGCCGCCCTGAGTGTTCTTCTCGGTCGCGGGAGCAACAGTGTTGCCGGAAGCGTCGGTCTGAGCCTCGGTGGACTCGTCGCCGCTGACGGACTCAGCTTCGCTGGACTCGTCGTTTGCAATCGTCTCGCCGTTTGCGGAAGTGTTGGGCTCGCCTGTGGTTGTGTCGCCGTTGTCCTTATCCTTCTTGCAGGCTGCAAAAGCAAAAACGAAGCAGAGAGCAAGGACAAGAGCTATGATCTTCTTTGTCATTTCAGTTACCTCCGAAAAAATTTTTCTTCATTTCAGCGCGCTTATCCAGGTGCCGTTTTGGAGCGTATGAGCCCATGAAAAACAGTCTCCTGCCTGCGCGGTCAAATTCATTATAAAATAAAAACGCCCAAAAATCAATGGAAAATACAAGATTTATGAAATTTTTATCGATTAACCTCTTTTGATTTGAGAAATTGTTCTTTGGCTCTTGATTGACGGGCGTTTTTCTGCAATAATATAGTGTATATATTTACCTACAGAAACGGAGTGCGGTTTAATGACTGATAACGAAAGACTCGCCGATCTCCTGTTCGGCTCAAACGGGCTGACGCCGGAGGACTGCGAGCTGAGATTTCCCCCGCGCGAGCTGCCCGAGGGCGCGCGCGTGACCCGATTCTCACCGAGTCCGACGGGGTATCTCCATATAGGCGGACTGTTCGGCGCGCTCGTCGATTTTCTTACGGCGAGAGTCAGCGGCGGACTTACTTATCTGAGAATCGAGGACACGGACAAGAAGCGTGAGGTCGCCGACGGCGTGTCCGCAATAATCAACGGATTCAAAAATTTCGGTCTCGAATTTGATGAGGGCGTGACCGGATTCGACACGGAGAAGGGCGCCTACGGTCCTTATACCCAGAGCAAGCGCGTTGAAATTTATCACGCGGTCGCCAAGCGTCTCGTGCAGGAGGGCAAGGCATACCCCTGCTTCTGCACGGCGGACGAGCTCGCCGCTATCCGCGAAGAGCAGGAAAACGGCGGCGCGGCGATAACCGGATATTTCGGCAAATGGGCAAAGTGCCGCGACCTGAGCTTTGACGAGCAGAAGAGACGCATCGAGGCTGGCGAGCCCTATGTGCTCCGCTTCCGCTCCGAGGGCGACGAGAACAAGAGAATTGTCTTTGACGACATGATCCGCGGCAAAATTGAAATGCCGGAGAATATAATCGATGAGGTGCTTTTGAAGAGCGACGGCGTGCCGACCTATCACTTTGCACATGTCTGCGACGACCACTTCATGCGCACGACGCACGTTATTCGCGGCGAGGAGTGGATATCCTCCGTCCCGAAGCACATCGCGCTGTTCAAGGCGTGCGGCTACAGAGTGCCGAAATACGCGCACACTCCGCAGGTCATGAAGATAGACGAGGAGACGGGCGCCAAGCGCAAGCTCTCGAAGAGAAAAGACCCCGAGGCGGCGGTCAGCTACTTCGTCGAGCAGGGCTATCCAAAGGAGAGCGTTATCGAATATATCATGACGCTGCTCAACTCGAACTTCGAAGACTGGCGCAGAGCGAATCCCACGGAGGACTGCTGGAAGTTCCCGTTCAATCTCAAGAAGATGAGCGTGAGCGGATGCCTGTTTGACATGGCGAAGCTCAACGACGTGAGCAAGAATATTATTTCGCACATGACGGCGGACGAGGTGCTCGGCAATATACTGAACTGGGCGAAAGAATATGACGAGGAACTCTACAAGCTTCTCGACTCTAACCGCGATTTTGCGCGCGGCATATTCTCGATAGACCGCGACTGCCCGAAGCCGCGAAAGGATATCGCAAACTGGGAGCAGGTCAAGGACTTCGTCTCGTATTTCTACGATGAAATCTACACCCCCGACTACACCCTGCCCGAGAATATCAGCGCAGGCGATGCGGCGGCGATACTTCAAAAATACATCGGCGAGTTTGACATAAATGACGACAAGGACGCATGGTTTGCGCGCATCAAGGCGATGTGCGAGCCGCTCGGCTACACGCCCAACGTCAAGGAATACAAGAAATATCCCACGGCGTTCAAGGGTCATGTCGGCGACCTTTCGACCGTTATCAGAATCGCGGTGACTTCGCGCCGCAACACGCCCGATCTTCATTCGATAATCAAGCTGCTCGGCGAGGACAGAGTCAGAGCGAGACTCGCTGCGGCGCTCGCACACTACAAGGAGGAGAACTAAATGGCGGACAGCACCAATCTCAATTCGAATTTTATCACTGATTTTATAGACGAGGATCTTGCAAACGGGGTCAACACCCGCGTGCAGACGAGATTCCCTCCGGAGCCCAACGGCTATCTGCACATCGGTCACGCAAAGGCGATATGCATCGACTTCAGCATCGCGGAAAAATACGGCGGAGTGTGCAATCTCCGTCTTGACGACACGAATCCCTCGAAAGAGGATGTCGAATATGTCGACGCGATAAAAGAGGACATTGAGTGGCTCGGCTACAAATGGAACGAGGTATATTATGCCTCGAGCTATTTTGACTTCCTCTACGAGTGCGCGATAAAGCTCATCAAAGAGGGCAAGGCGTATGTCTGCGACCTGTCGCCCGAGGAAATACGCGAATACCGCGGCACTCTTACAGAACCCGGCAAAAACAGCCCCTACCGCGACCGCTCGGTTGAAGAGAACCTCGACCTCTTCCGCCGCATGACCGAGGGCGAATTTGCAAACGGCGAAAAGGTTTTGCGCGCCAAGATAGACATGGCAAGCCCGAACATCAATATGCGCGACCCGGTCATCTACAGAATCGCGCATGTTTCCCACCATCAGACGGGCGACAAGTGGTGCGTCTATCCGATGTATGACTTTGCCCATCCCCTCTCCGACGCTGCGGAGAAGGTCACATATTCCCTGTGCTCGCTCGAGTTCGAGAACCACAGACCGCTCTACAACTGGTTCATCGACGCTATCGGCTTTGAAGAGCCGCCGCGCCAGATCGAGTTCGCGCGCCTTAATCTCAACTACTGCGTGACGAGCAAGAGAAAGTGCCTCGAGATGGTTCAGACCGGCGTTGTCAACGGCTGGGACGACCCGAGAATGGTCACTCTCTGCGGTATGCGCCGCAGGGGCTATCCCGCCGCCGCGATACGCGATTTCATAAGCCGCGTCGGCGTTGCGAAGGCATACAGCGTGGTTGACTACGGCCTGCTTGAGGCGTGCGTCAGAGACAATCTCAATCAGAACGCCCCGCGCGCCATGGCGGTTCTCAATCCCCTCAAGCTCGTTATCGACAACTACCCCGAGGGCAAGACCGAGGAGATAGAGGTCGAGATAAATCCCGACAAGCCCGAGCTCGGCCGCCGCAAGGTCACATTCTCCCGCGAGCTCTATGTTGAGCGCGAGGACTTCATGGCTGAGCCCGTGAAGAAATATTTCAGGCTCTTCCCCGGCAACGAAGTGCGTCTCAAGAGCGCATATTATGTGACCTGCAACTCATATGATACCGATGAAAACGGCGAAGTCACCTGCCTGCACTGCACCTACGACCCCGAGAGCCGCGGCGGCGAGACGCCCGACGGCAGAAAGGTTCGCGGCACCCTGCACTGGGTCAGCGCGGCGGACAACGTGAAAGCTCAGGTGCGCCTCTATGACCGCCTGTTCAACACCGAGAACCCCGCAGGCGAGGACGGAAACGGCGACTATCTTCAGAACATCAACCCCGATTCACTCAAAATTATCGACGGATGCCTGCTCGAGGGCGGACTCCGCGACGCAAAGCCGGGCGACACATTCCAGTTCATGCGCCAGGGCTACTTCTGCGTCGACAAGGACAGCACTCCGGGCAATCTTATCATAAACCGCACCGTTGCGCTCAACTCCTCATGGGACAAAAAGAAGAAATAAACAAGTAAGAAAGGTCGGTCAGGATGAAAGCTCTCAACAGAATTGTGACTGCGCTGCTCGCGGCGGCAATTTTCCCCGTCGCATATTTCACGGATCTCATAACCGTCTATGCGCACGCAAACCTCTATGACTCGAATATCGTAGAGGCGCTGAGCATAAAGCGCATCATCGAGCTTTTCACGGGAGACGGTCTTTTCGCCGACCTCGTCAAAGGCGGCGCATCCGAGCTCCCGGACGGACTTTTGAAATTCAAGGGCAATTTTATCGCCTTTGTTGTATTCTTTGCCATCGCCCTGCTCGTCGCGCTCGTCATTATCATTGTTGCCGCGGCGACCAATTCGAGAAAGACGACCGCCGCACTCGGCGCGGCAGGCATTTTGTGCCTCATCGGCATGAAAATAGCATTTTCGGATATCGCGGCCGCCGTCGACGCGGGCAAGCTGACCCTCGGCTCGTTGACCGACATATCGTTCATGAATCTATTCGGCAAGATAGTGCTCGTCACGATGAGCACGGCGCCTGCGGTGATGACGGTTTTGTTTTTGGCGATACTCATCTGGAACGTCGCGTTTATCGTAATCGACCTCGGCGAAGAACAGCCGAAGAAGAAAGCCAAGCACGCGAAGAAAAAATAAAAAAAACGAGGGAGTCGGATTTCCGGCTCCCTTTTTTTCGGCAAAACAAGCTATTATCAATTTAAAATTTATCGGCTATCGCCGATTGCGGACAGCCGCAAGGGCTGTCTATACGAAGTGCGTTGTCCGAAAACCACAGAAAATTTAAAGGCGAACGAATTTCGCCCCTACGGTCGGTAAGATAAACTTTTGCGAAGATTTCGTGCCGCTTACGCGGCATAGGTGCGTCGGGTCGCCGCACCCTGCAAGCTGCGTGCCAATAAAATCGTGCGAATTTCGCGGGCGGATAATATCCGCCCCTGCAATATTGTGTTGATTTGTAATATTATTGCGCTTGCCAATCAACAACATCTGCAATAACGAAGCCCCGGAAAACTCCGGGGCTTTATCATATGTATCACTGTGTCAATCCGAGCTTCTTTGCCATCTCGGCGGTCTTAAGTTCGAGCAGTTTGGAAACTCCGTCCTCCTGCATCGTGACTCCGTAGAGAACATCAGCCTCCTCCATCGTGCCGCGTCTGTGCGTGATGAGGATGAACTGCGTGTTCTTCGTCATGCGGCGGGCATACTGTGCGTAGCGCGTGACGTTGACATCGTCGAGCGCCGCCTCGACCTCGTCAAAGAAGCAGAACGGCGCGGGAGTGACCTTGAGGATAGAGAACAGCAGCGCGATTGCCGCAAGTCCCTTTTCTCCGCCCGAAAGCAGGTCGATATTCTGAACATTCTTGCCGGGGGGCTGAACCTTTATCTCAATGGCGCATTCGAGTACATCGAGCGGATTTTCGAGGATGAGCTCCGCCTTTCCGCCGCTGAACAGCTCCGAGAAGGTCTGACCGAATATACTGTTTATGCGGTCAAACTGCTCTCTGAAGCGCTCCGACATCTTGCCCGTGAGGTCGCCTATCAAGGCGAGCAGCTCCGCGCGGGAGCTTTCGACATCGTCTATCTGAGTTTTCATGAACTCGTAGCGCTCGGAGACCTCTTTGTATTCCTCGATAGCGCCGACATTGACATTGCCGAGGGCTCTTATCTTGTTCTTTATATCATTGAGATCGCGCTGCGCTTTCTGCGGGTCTTCAATGACTATTCCGAGCCCCTCCGCCTCGCGGCGGGTGAGCTGATATTCGTCATAGAGCTTGTTCTGCGCGTTTTCAAGCTCGCGCTGCATCGAGTCGCGGCGCTCTTCGAGCCTTGCCCGCTCGCCGGACAGTCTCTCGCGCCTGTCGCTGACCGAGCGCTCCTGGGCGCGAAGTTTGGTGCTCTCGCCCTCGACTCCGCTTCGCTTCTGAGCGAGCGAGGATATCTCGTCTTTCTTCTGCTGAGCCTCGGCGCGAAGTGATGCCGCCTCGCCTTTGAGCTGTTCAATCAGCTCGTTCGTTGCGGTCATCTGCTCGGTTATCGAGTCGATCTCCGATTTGAGTTCATCGGCATGACCCTCATGGGAGCTTCTGCGGCGTTTGAGCGTTTCGATAACTTCCTCTCGCGCCTGAATATCCTTTTTGAACGCAAGGATGCTGAGGTTGATACTGCTCTCTTTGTCCGCGTTCTGTTCGCGGGTGCTGAGCAGTTCATCGCGGCGCGATTCGATTTCGGTTATCTTTTCATTGACCGAGTCGAGCTGAGAGGTAAATTCATCTATCTTCTTCTGCGCCTGAGTCTGAATTTCTTCGAGCTTTGCGGTGCGCTCTGCGGAGCTGCGCTTCTCCGCTTCGAGGTCATTGAGCGCTGACTCGGCGGTTTCTATCTTGTCGTCTATCATGCGCAGTTCGCCCTCGCGGCGGATTTTTTCTTCCTGCGCTTTCTGGAGCTCCGCTGTCACGCCGTCGTATTCCGCCTGCGCCGCCGAGACTTCGCCCGCGAGCTCTTTGTATCTCTCCTGCCGCTCGGCAAGGTCTTTTTCAAGCTTCGCGACGGTCTTTTTGAGCTGTTCGATATCATTGCCGCGGCTGAGTATGCCCGCGTTCTGTCCGCGCGAACCGCCCGTCATCGAGCCGCCCGCGTTCATGACCTGACCGTCGAGCGTGACGACTTTGAATCTGTGGCCGAAGCGCTTGGAGATGGCTATCGCGCTGTCGATATTATCCGCAACGGCGGTGTGGCTGAGCAGATTCCTGATTATCGGCAGATACTCGTCGTCGCATCGAAGAAGCCTATCCGCCATGTCGATGAATCCGGCGCAGGAGTCGAGTCCGTCCTCCCTGAACGGGCGCGGCTTTATCGCCGTCATCGGCAGGAAAGTCGCGCGTCCTGCGCGGCTCTCTTTAAGATAGGCTATGGCGCGTTTTGCCGCCGACTCGTCGTCGGTTACTATATTCTGCACGGCGGCGCCGAGAGCCGTCTCGACCGCCGCGGCGTACTTCGCATCAACGGTTATCAGCTGGGACACAGGTCCGTGGATTCCGCGCAGCGTTCCGCGCTTTGCTTCGCGCATGACCGCTTTAACGGAGCCTGAATAGCCCTCCATGTTCTTCTCGAGATCCTCGAGCATTCTGATGCGCGCCTGCTTCTGATGGATATCGAGCGTGGCGGCGTCGAGCTCACGGCGCAGCTTCTCCGCCTTTTCGGCGCGGGAGCGCACTATCATGGAGTAGCCGTCTATCGAATTTGAAAGCGATTCTATGTTTTCAAGGCACGCATCGAGATTTTTTCGGCTGACCTCAGCCTGCTCGCGAAGGGCGTCGAGCAGACCGCCGCGCGAGGCTATGACCTCGTCAACGGTGCTCATGCGCGCCGCTATTTCCTCCGCGGAGGAGCGCGCCGTGCTCTGTTCGATTTTTGCGGCGGAGAGAGACTCGTTTATGGTCTTCGCCTGCGCCTCCGCGCTGTCGCGCTCGGCGGTTATCGCGCTCTCCTGCTCCTTGAGCTTGCCGGTGCTGTCGAGCAGTTCGAGCAGCTGCGCCTGGCAGCCCTTTATCTCGGCGTCTATAGATTCTATCTCTTTTTGGGCGGCGTCGATCTGCTCCTCGAGGTGCTGCTCGGTGGCGGTCGCCGCTTCCATGTCGCGCTTTATGCGCTCTATCGTCTCGCGGTTATGCGCGAGGTTGTTGTGCTCGACGGCGATTCTGCCGTCAACTGCGGTCGCCTGCTCTTCGTCGGAGGCGGCTTTCGTTCGCAGTTCTTCTATCTGCACGGTTATTCCGCTGCCCGTGCTCATCAGCTCTTCTATCTGAGCCGATATCTGTTCGAGCTCGCGCTCCGCCTGCTCATAGTCCGCGGCGGCGAGGGATATTTTATCCTCCTGCTCCCTGAGCCCCTCGCGGGAGCGCTCTATCGTCTTGAGCCAGAGTCCTATCTCAAGCTCCTTTTTCTCCCCTGCAAGCACAAGGAATTTCTGCGCCTTTTCGCTCTGCGTTTTGAGCGGTCCGACGCGTCCTTCAAGCTCGGTCAATATATCGCGCAGGCGAACGAGATTTTCCTCCGCCTGTTCGAGTCTGCGTGTCGCGTCCGCGCGGCGGTATCTGAAATGGGATATTCCAGCCGCCTCTTCGAGCATATCGCGCCTCTGCGGCGAGCGCGAAGAGATAAGGTCGGCGACTCTGCCCTGGCTGACCATGGAATAGCCGTCGCGTCCGAGTCCCGTGTCCATAAACAGCTCGTGGATATCGCGCAGGCGGACAGTCTCGCCGTTCAGGAGATACTCGCTCTCGCCCGAGCGGTAGTAGCGGCGGGTGACGGAGACATCGTCTTTGTCGCAGTTGTTGAGGGTGCGGTCGGTGTTATCGAGGCGCAGAGTGACCTCGGCAAAGCCCATCGCCTTTCTGAGCGACGTGCCGCCGAATATGACGTCCTCCATTTTCGAGCCGCGCAGGCTCTTTGAGGACTGCTCGCCGAGAACCCAGCGAACGGCGTCGGAGATATTGCTCTTGCCGGAGCCGTTGGGTCCTATGACGGCGGTTATGCCTTTTCCGAATTCAAGCGTTGTCTTGTCGGGAAAGGATTTGAAGCCCTGCAGTTCGAGTGCTTTTAGTAACATTTATCTGCCTGCCTTTATAATAAGTTGACTTTTTCCAAGGTTATATCACGCGCCGAGAGAGCTGCATTTTCTTTTATCCTGCATTCATAGCCGAGTTCTCTGAGCTTTTCGATATTGCATCTTCTCTGCCCGGAAGCTTTTGAAATTTCACGCGGGGCAACATATATTATGTACTTCCCCTTTTCTTTTCCGGAGAGTGCTCTGTTAATAATATCAAAATATATATGTCCCTCGCACATCTCGCGCAGAGCCGGATGATATGCGCCGGCAACGAAAGAGCCCTCGACGTCGCCGCCGGAATGAAGTCCGAGGCGGATGACCTTTATCCCCGCATTTTCGAACATCGGCAGTATCTTCGCGCAGAGCACCGCCGCCTCTTCAGGAGTCTGCGGGCGGTATTCGCCATTGCGGTATAGCTCGGCGAGCTCCGTGTTTTCTATAACAACCGTCGGATATATCCGCGCGGTGTCCGGTAAAAGTGAGATTATATCCCGCGCCGTCCCGATGCTGTCCTCATCATTCGAACCGTAGAGCCCGGTCATCATCTGGAGCCCCAATTCGAAGCCGCGTTCTTTTAAAAGCCGCGCCGAGCGGAAGATATCCTCGCGTGTGTGCCCTCTGCGGTTCATCGCGAGCACTTTATCATTCGTGCTCTGTGCGCCGAGTTCGACCGCCGTGACGCGGTATTTCTCGAGGATATCGCAGATCTCCCCGTCAACGGCATCCGGGCGGGTGGATATTCTGATGCCCTTGAAGCCGTTTTCGCCGATGAACTCCTGTGCAGAAGAGAGCAGCTCGATCATATAATCGCGGTCGATAGCCGTGAAGCTGCCACCGAAAAATGCTATCTCCCCGTCCTTTATCCCCTCGGGGGACGAGCGCATGGCGATGAGCGCCGCGTCGCGCACATCCTGCGCCGTCGGCTGGCTCTTTGCGCCCGAAATGCTCCTCTGGTTGCAGAAGCTGCACTGGTGCGGGCAGCCCGCGTGGGGAACGAATACGGAGACGTTTATATGTTTCATGCCTTGAGCCCCATGAGCTCCAGAGCCTCTTTTGCCGCCGCCTGCTCGGCTATCTTCTTGCTTCTGCCCGAGCCGTGGCCGATAACATTGCTGTTGAGATGGACTTCGACGCTGAAGGTCTTGTTGTGGTCGGGTCCGCTCTCGCCGACGAGGACATATTCGACCGCCTCTTCGGGATTGCGCTGGACTATCTCCTGCAAGGTGGTCTTGTAGTCCGTGACGACCGGCTTCTCCTCGTCCGCCTTGTCTATAAAACGGAAGACGAACTTCTTCGCCGGCTCTATGCCACCGTCGAGATAGATAGCGGCGAGCACAGCCTCAAACGCATCGGCGAGGATAGACGGGCGATCCTTGCCGCCGGTGAGCACTTCGCCCTTGCCGAAGAGCAGATAGTCGCCGATGCCGAGAGTGCGCGCAAATTCGCTGAGTGACTTCTCGCAGACGAAATAAGCGCGTCTCTTCGTCAGCTCGCCCTCGGGCAGGTGCTTGAAGTGATGGAAGAAATGCTCGGCGGAGATAAAGCCGAGCACCGAGTCGCCCAGAAACTCCAGGCGCTCGTTGCAGCGCGTGCCGTCCTGCCGCTCGTTGGCGTATGACGAGTGGGTCAGCGCCTCGGTGAGCAGCTTTTTATTCTTGAAATTGTAGCCTATTTTCTTTTCGAGTTCTCTGTTGTCCATTTTCTTACTCCGCGTCGGCAGCTTCCTTGACGCTCTGTGCAATGGTGCCGACTATATTTTTTTCTGCGCAGGTCTTTGCCTGCCTTATGGCGTTGCGGATAGCTTTTGCGTCGGACGAGCCGTGCGCCTTGATAACAACGCCGTTGACTCCGAGCAGCGGCGCGCCGCCGAACTCGGAATAATCCATTCTCATTTTAAGACCAAGCAATCCGCCCTTGACCATCATGGCGGCGAGCATGGTTATCGAGCTCTTCTTGAAGATGTTCTTGATATTCGCCATCATCGCGCCCGCGACACCCTCGTAGAGCTTTAAGATAATATTGCCC
>ULRZ01062731.1_pt1 | contig 14041 bp, 17 predicted proteins | sample 1955861 | NCBI WGS metagenome assembly ULRZ01 (sample SAMEA4835694, study PRJEB28245) | human gut metagenome | biome: gut microbiome; material: fecal sample | place: Denmark | collected 2008 | reverse complement strand
ATCAATATGTAGTTCTCGCATATTCCCATTGGCATCTTTTCTGTCATAATCATATATACGATATGTAACATCGCTGGATTGTTGTACTTCAGCCATCATTAGTTTCCCTTCAATACCATGAATGGTTCCTGCAGGTGTATAAACAAATTCATTTGCGTGTACCGGTTTTCGAATAAGTAAAGTATCCCAAGATTTTTCTCCTATAGCCTTTCTAAACTCTTCTTTTGTCTTGGCATTATGTCCACGAATGATTTTTGTACCTTCTTCCACATCTAGCCACAGGCAGAATTCAGCCTTACCATAATCATTTTCATGTTTTCTAGCATATACATCATCTGGATGTACCTGCACGGAACATGGTTCTTGAATCTCATTAATTTTAACTAATAGAGGAAACTTATCGTGAGGATCATTCGCAAATAATTCTCTGTGATTTAAATATACATCTTTTAATGCTTCCCCTTTATATTTTCCATTTTTGATCTTACTTAAGCCATTATCATGTGCACTAATAGCCCAGTATTCTCCAATCTTTTTGTCCATAGGACCGAATCCAAACTTTTCTTGGATGTGCCTTGAACCATACAGCTTTTCTTTCATGGGCGAATCTAAAAATAATACTTTTTCCATTTTTTACTTCCCTTCATATCTTGACTTGAGCATACCACAAATATATAAATCGTGTATAATAGAAGAAGTGGACTTTTGGAGGTTATTTATGATTTTAGAACAAATTGATAAAGACTTATTGAAAATGGCAGAAGAATCGGATGTCATTTTAAAAGATATTTATAAAAAAATTGATGATGTATGTTTATACAATTCAGATCGTATCTTAGCTGCATTCATTGAGAACCACGTTTCTTATTCTGACTTTGCGGATATCAACGGATATGGTAACTACGATGAAGGTCGTGATAAGATTGAACGTATTTTTGCGACAGTACTCGGATGTGAAGATGCTTTGGTACGCCCTCAAATCATGAGTGGTACAAACGCTTTATACTTAACTTTATCTGCTCTATTAAAACATGGAGATACAATGATTTCCATTTCTGGTGCTCCTTATGATTCTTTGCAGGAAATGATTGGTTTATGTGGTGATTCTACACAATCCTTAAAAGCCAGTGGCGTAAAGTATGAACAAATTGATTTAGTGAATGATGATTTTGATGATGATAAGATTATTTCTCGTTTAAAAGAAAACAATGTGAAATTAGTGGAAATCCAAAGATCTAGAGGATATGCCCACCGTTTATCATTAACCATTTCAAAGCTTGAGCGTATCATCAAAAAGATTCGTGAAGTAAACAAAGACGTTATTATCATGGTGGATAACTGTTATGGTGAACTTGTTGAAAAATTAGAGCCAGGACACATTGGTGCTGATGTTGTGGTCGGATCTTTAATGAAAAACTTAGGTGGAGGAATCGCCTCTACCGGAGGATATGTAGCTGGTAATAAAGAGTTGATCAATATGGTAGCTGAACGCTTAACAGCTCCTGGAATTGGTAAGGATTTGGGTGCAAACTTTAACTTAAACAACTCTTTCTTTAAAGGTATCTTCATGGCACCAAATGCTGTAAAGAGTGCTTTAAAAACAGCCGTTTTTACAGCCTATATGCTAGAAAAATTAGGATACAAGAATGTATCTCCTGCTTATAATGATGAAAGAACGGATATCATTCAAACTTTAGAACTGGGCTCGAAAGAAAATCTTGTTAGCTTTACACAAGGCATTCAATCCACAAGTCCTATTGATTCATTTGTTCGTGTTATGGCCGCTCCAATGCCTGGCTATCCATTTGATGAAGTTATGGCTGCTGGAAGCTTTACACAAGGAAGTACAATCGAACTAAGTGCAGATGCTCCAGTCGTTGAACCCTATACTTTATATATGCAGGGTGGATTAACATTAGAATATGGAAAACTTTCTATTCTTCTTGCCCTAACAAACATGAAAAACAACTAAGATGCCTAGTGCATCTTTTTTGTTTCAAACGATTGTCGAATCGTTGCATTATTTTGTGCAACGATAAGCGAATCGTTGCGAATCGATTCAAACGATACTTCAATCAATAAAGAATAAAAGTGGTCAATCCACTTTAAATATAGGGATTTAACCACTTTTTTAACAGCTACCCATCTGTCCACCATCGATACGAATAATGGAATTGTTGATGAAGTTAGCTTCATCACTAATTAAGAAACGAACAAGATAGGCCACTTCTTCTGGTTTTCCATAACGTTTCACCATGATTTTTTCTGTTTCTTCCTTTAAGAACTCTTCATCATAGCCATCTAGTTCATTATCGGTTCCAATAAAGCCTGGAGCAACACAATTCACATTGATATAGGGTCCAAATTCAGCCGCAAGATTGTGTGTCATTGAAATCAAGGCTGCTTTTGAAGCATCATAATCAATACACATTGGATAATACGTATTAATTCCATTGGTACTTGATATATTGATGATTCTTCCATATTCTTGATCCAACATATGTTTATAGACTCTTTTACTACAATTAAAAGCACCTACAACATTTACATCGAATGTTCTTTTAAATTCTTCGGCATTTTTTAAATGAAACAAATTGGAAAGATCCACAGCCGCATTATTAATTAGTATATCTACGCCACCCATCTTCTCTTCAACTTCACTAACCATGATATTGACTTGATCTACATCGGATACATCTGCACAAATTGTAAGACAATGAACATGATATTGAGATTCAATTTTTTCTTTTAATTCTTTGGCAGGCTGTTTAGAAGTTAAATAATTAATGACAATGTCATAACCATGTTTTGCGAGTTCCAATGCGATTGCACTTCCAATACCACGAGCACCGCCTGTAATTAATACAACTTTATTCATAGTTAAAAAAAGAAGAGCGCTTAAGCTCTTCCTGCATATTTTCCATCTGTTGAGAATACAACGATTTTTTCACCTGGTTCGATGAACTGTGGAACTCTTAATGTTAATCCAGTATCTGTAGTTGCATCTTTAGTTTGGTTAGATGGTGCACCTTTGATGGCTGGATCTGTTTCAGCTACTGTCAATTCAACTTTTTCTGGAACAGAAACAGATAATAATTCTCCTTCGAAGAACATCAAAGATACTTCAGCACCTTCAACAATAAAGTATTTGTTGAAATCAACTTGTTCAGCTGTTAATTCATAAGTATCGTATGTTTCTAAATCCATGAAGTAATATGTAGAATCTGCTTCATATGAGTATTGAGCTGCTTTTTTAGAAATATTAGCTTGTTCAAATTTTGTTGAAGCATTGAAGTTTCTTTCTTGTGTATTCCCTGTTTTTAAGTTTTTCATCTTAGTTTTTAAGATAGCTGCACCTTTACCAGGTTTAACATGTTGGAAATCTAATACTACCCAAGGATCACCATCAACGATTAAAGTTAATCCTGTTTTAAAATCACCTGCAGAAATTGCCATAATTTTTCACTCCTATTTTCTATAAATATTTTTTACACGCTTTATTGTACCATATCCTCATCATTTTTAGAAGAATGAGTGTGATACTTTCACTCTACTTTATTTTCCTTAAATAATTTCATCATTTCATTCGTTAAACTAAACTCACCTGGTTGAAGAATAATTTCATCTCTTTGAACCCAATCTGCATATTTCAATTCATTAGTATCCATAGATATTTCATCATTTCCTTTTACATTACAGAAGAACCCCAACAAAATGTCATTGGCACTTCCCCAAGGCTGTGACTTATAGTAACGTATATTGTTGACTTTGATTCCGGCCTCTTCCATAACTTCACGTTTTACCGTTTCTTCAACCGTTTCTCCAATTTCAGTAAAGCCAGCAATCAACGCATTATATTTAAATCCTGTACGATATTTTGTCAGCAACAACTTATCCCCATTGATTACACCTACAATCACAGCCGGCATAATTCTTGGATAGACTGTATTGTGACACTCTGGACAAACCATCGCTCTTTCTGTTGTTGAATGCACCATCTTATGTCCGCATCTTCCACAGAATTTAGTATCTCGATACCAATCTGCCAAATGTTTTCCAGTAATGGCCGCAAACAAATTGTCTTTTGGACCAATCCCTTCAATACGCAAACTTCTCTCTTCAACATACCCATATCCTGATGGAATCTGGTCCTCTCCTAATTGCATATCACATAAGAAATATTTCGTATTATCAATTGAAAACAAATAGCGATACTCTACATTTTCAACTTGTATGTCACTCACTTTAGGAAAAACAACTTCCTTATTCTCAAAACAATTTAAATGAATTAAAATCTTTCCATTCACAATACACAACAATACATCCTCTTGGGTTGCCTGTACATTAGGATCAAATTCATTGTGTAATTTATGTGGATAAATATCTTGTACCATTTTCTGATGCCCCCTTGTAAATTTATACATCGTATTCCTGCAATCACAAGGATACGACATCCTTTTTATCATCTAAAAATCAAGTATATCATGTAATTTAAGAATATTTTAGATAAGTTTAAGGATTTTGTCATTGTTTACTTATGTTTTGAATGATATAATCTGTTGACTACAGGGAGAGGGCATATGTTTACTACAAAACACTTTATATGGATAGGAATTTGTATTCTATTTATCCTAATTATGAATCACTATGCGAAAAAAGAAGATTTCACGCTACAAAACGCTTGTTACTTCTTTATGTTTATATGTTTACTTAGCGAAACCACAAAAATGATGTCAGATATGATTCCAAGTACACATGGAGGAATGCACTTAAATCCGCAATCCCTTCCATTCCATATCTGCAGTATCTTATTGTTTATTGCGGCCTACATCACTTTTGGAAAGGATGGTCCACTAAAACAAAAAATGATCAACTTCTTTGCGGTTGTCAGTACTTGTGGAGGAATCGCCGCTATCTTGATTCCAACGTATGGCGTTGAATTTAATGTAGCCAATGTATATCAATGTTTCATGTATCATGCAACATTAACATGGTTTTCTCTATATTTGATTCGTTTCAAACATGCGAACTTAGGTATGCAGGCATTTAAAAACAATTTAGTCGTATTATTTGCGTTATTAGTTTTCAATTTATATATGAATTCTATTTTGGCAGTTTATGATACAAACTTTATGTTTATTGTAAGACCACCATTAGAAGGACTTCCATTCCTTAACCTAAACCATGGATACTATATCTATTTATTTAGAGTCATCATGCTTGGAGTGATTGGACTAAGTTTGTTCCATTTACCATTCATAGTAAAAGAAAGAAAAAGCTGTGAGACAGAAAGCGACTTCAATATCGCTTAGTCCACAGCTTTTCTTATACCAAAAAAACTCCATTTTATTTAGAAGAACTTTATTATGAATCAATGACTAAATCTATATTAAATGTAGAAACTCACCTCATGGATGATGGATATGATGAATTACGCTTTGGTATTCGCATTCTCATCTTTGTAGCCAACTGCTTTTTATTACCACGAGTATATTTGGCATTAAAAGATTACCGAAACCTAATGCCAGACACCATTGGATAATGCACGAATATTCGCATTTTAAATGACAGGACCCTCAGCCGTTGGATCCGAGAAAGGAATACCTAATTCCACCAAACTACATCCAGCTTTATCTAGTGCATATACAATTTCTTGAATTGTTTCTAAATCTGGATCTCCACTTGTCACAAACACAATAAAGACCTTACCATTTGAGAATGCTTTTTCAATTTGTCTATTCATAAATTATTTGGTGATTTTGTAGTTCCCAATGTCTTAAACAACATTACAGAAATTGGCTTAGTTCGTGCAAGTATCCCTCAATACGGGGCATTGGAAACTTTCCGTATGAAAAAGATGATATTGTAGCTGTAATTCCTAAGAGACATCCTTTATCCAAAAAAATACGCCTGTTGAAATCGAAGCATTTCATGGCATCCCTTTAGCAATTCCTTTTGATATTTCAGATACAGTCTACACTGTGTTTGGTCAACATGCCGGCGTATAATGTTGCGATTATTACTTTCATCAACGAAACTGCAATCGAATGGGCACGTACATTTAACTCAATCGCAATCATCCCTTTTTCTGTTGCGGATACAAGACATACCATGAATATGGTTATTCGCCCTATCAATGATCCAGGCATGTATATTTCAAATGTATTCTTGATTCGAAAGGATCGTGAATTATCTTATGCGGGTAAATTATTTTTAGAAGAAATTGGCGTTTTAAAGTTAATCATATTGACTTATCATTTATGTAATATATAATTAAATTAACGATAAACATTAATTATTTAATGTTAGGAGGTAATATCATGAATGATAAGTCTAAAGCTTTATTAAAGAAAATGTGTTTTATTTTAGAAATCATTCGAGGGACTTGTTTAATTTCTGTTGTGTTGTTAATTGGACTAAGCTTATTTTATGCCTTCAACAAGGATGTATATAATACGCTATTTGGAAGTATAAGAATTGACTATCTTCAATTGATTTTTAATGATGATTTGGCATTAAATAAAGATAAAATGTCCATGTGGTTACCATTGATTTTATTAATCACCGCTATATTTGTATTTATTATATATAAAGCTGTACAAACAATTGAATCCATTTGTACGATTGCGATGGATCATACTCCATTTGATGTTCGTGTTTCTAACCACATAAAAAACCTTGCCAAGTATATTCTTGTAGGTGGTATTGTCTTTAATATTCTTGAAGTATGTCGTATTATGCAATTTAAACAAACCATCAACTTCGATCTACTTTTCAACACTAAATATGTTACACAAATCAATTTTGATATTCGTCTTCACTTAAGCTTCCTCGTTTTTGCAGCTCTAATCTATTTGTTATCTTATATATTTAGATATGGACAAGAACTACAACAATTGAGTGATGAGACATTGTAATTATGGGTAAGATCATATTGCGATTAGATCGTGTCATGGCCGATCGAAAAATGAGTTTAAAAGAGTTGTCTGAAAAAGTTGGCGTCAGCAATGTCAACTTATCAAAGATGAAAACAGGTAAGATTTCTGCGATTCGCTTCTCTACTTTAGAAGCTATTTGTGAAGTATTAAATTGTCAACCTGGTGATATATTGGAGTATGTAAAGGACGATGAAAATAGCTAGAAGCACAAACTTCTAGCTATTTTATTATGATTTTAAATTTCAATAACACTACATACTATATTTCAAATTCAGTTAATCCCATTATTGTCTGTTCATGCACACTGAATATAAGAAAAGATTCGTCATATATTTTTAGTATATAATAATTATTCAATCGCATCTTTTCGAATATAATGCGATGCGCGGCCTAGACCTTTACGAATAATAGTACCATCTTCAACTAATTTTTTTAGTGCCGATTCCACAGAAGAACTGCCTAAACTCGGGCAATTTTCCATAGCATCTCTTTTCGTAAAGGTACCTATTGTACTATTTACATATGTTTTAACAATGTCATAAGAGTTACTTCTTTTTCCGCTTTTCTCACTAATTGTTAATCTCTCGTCAAATTCACGGTAACATTTTAAAATAATGCCAAGCATATATTTTATAAATGGTTTTGGATCATTTGTTCCTTCATGCCAACCTAAATCTGCTTGTGCTAAAGCCTGATAATACGCTTCTTTCGTATTCGCTATTTCTTTTTCAATACTAATATATTTACCAACTACATAATCATTACGATATAAAAGGAGCAACGTTAGTAATCGACTCATTCTGCCATTTCCATCATTGAAAGGATGAACACAAAGAAAATCCAATATTACACAGGGAATTAATATCAGTGAATCTACAATTTCACAATCTAAAGCTTGTTGATAGCTACTACAAATTTGTTCAATGGCATCCGGTGTTTCATAAGGTTCTAATGGTTTGAATAATATGTTTTTTTCACCATTTGGCAAAACAGCATCTATTTCATTTGGAGACGTTTTGTATTTTCCACCATAGGATAATTCTGTGTATTGAAGCAAATCTCGATGTAGCTGCAAAATATAATTTGACTTTAACGGAATATATTGATAATTTTCATGAATTAAATTTAAGACATTCCGATATCCTAAGATTTCTTTTTCGTCGCGATTTCTAGGCGTTGTCTTATCCTCAACCAATTGTTGAAGACGAAACCTAGTCGTTACAATCCCTTCAATACGGTTTGAACTTTCTGTACTTTGTACTTTAGCTATTTCAACCAAACGCTCTAATTCTACAGGTTTTTGTCGAAAATATAATTCTTGTTTACCTTTAAATTCATGAATTTTAGCAACATAAGACAATATTTCATTATCCCATGTACGATCTTTAAGATGACTATAATCAAAATTCCGCATTTCCTTCTCCTCCCAAAGAGAATACTCTTTCTCCCAATTATACACTGATTTTGGGAGAAAAAGAATAAGCTAGGAGTAAAAAACATGAATCAAAATATATAAATCAACCTTTAAACCTTTTAATGTAAACCTCTCTATCTTTTTTGATATTAACTAAATTATTTGAACTCGATTTTATGTATATTCTGTATTCATTTTGAATCCATTACTTGTATATACGATAGAAAATCAATTTGGTAAATAAAGTACAGAGTATTAGACTTCCAATTAAATATAAAACTAATACTTCAATTTGAATTGTTCGAAGAATCAACAATACAATCACATCCAATATTGTTATGAAGCTCAACAATTTCACAATATACATCCTACAAATTTTTTTATAAGACATGCCAATAGTATGTAACAGATCATATTCATTTTTATGTGAATAGAAATGTTGATACAACTGCATATATACGATCACAATAGAAGTGATCATCAATATAAATTGATAGAACTGTACGATTTTTTGACACATATTCATGATTTCGGCAAGATTCTTTGCGTTTGTTTTATTATCAACTACATAGAAATCATCTCTTCTAGACAATTGGATATGATCAAGCTTCTTTTTTAGTAATGATGATTGTTTAGTATTTACCCACAAATCACCCGTAATAAATGTGTCTGGATATGTATTTAGCCATTCCATTACTTTTGATTCAGGAATATACAAAACTTTATTATCCCCACTATTTATATGTTCTTCTACAGATAGATCGAGTACATCAATTAATTCTCCGCCTTGTTTATACAGATGCAATCTTATATTGTCTTCATATGAATTACTTAAGACAAAATCATTATATTCATCTGTAACTTTGGTTTCTATTTGTTCATTATTTATATTCGCATCGCATTGAATAGTATAGTTAAATTCATGCTCATATGACTTAAAAATTTCTTTTGATTCCTCAATAAATTCAGGAATCAATGTATGATCAAATATATTAAATGTGGCACTCACATCATGTTCATACTGTACTTCTTGTTGATTAGTTTGAATCCAAGATGTTAATGACTGCATGGATACACACATAAACATCGAACTCATCGCAACAATCAGTGCAATAAACAGACCATTTCCATTTCTCATTGTTTCAACAATAGATAGATTGGAAATATTTAATTTTCTAAAGAAATAATGTTTAGGTCGTACTAAACTCAATCCAAATGCAAATATATATTGTACAAATAAAATCAATAATAAAATACATAGATGATATTTTGATATATGTAAACTAAATGGAAGATTCATTTGAATCCATTTTAAAAACAAACCCCACAATAATAATGTAAATCCGATTCTCATACACTCAATCAGTGCAAAAAGCAAGGTATATTCCTTAATCATATACAAACGAATTTTCTTTTTATTCATTCCCAATATGTAGAGTTGATAATAAAAAGCTTTCTTTTTCTTTAAGTGTACAGATAAAATGCTATATACAAACAAGAAACAACATACACTCATAAACAGGATTAGAAATTTAAAAATATTTTCATATTCAACATTCAAATGATATTTAGCAACCACCATATCCGAATTCAATTCATAATCCTGTACGGGTAGTGTTGCGATTGCCGATTTATCTTTTAAATTCGCATAGACATACATCGCATCCTTTTTTGAATTTGTGGCTGTATAAAAACTATAATTGACGAGCTGATTATTTAGATTTTCATATACACCACTAATCGTATATTCTTTAGACTTCTGATCCGAATATAATTTTATTGTATCTCCCACCTTATATTTATTCTGATACTTTTTATGGATCAACACCTCATTGGATTTAGGATACTTTCCTTCTATCAAACGTATTGGATAGACACTAAAATTTGTGGTTGAAACCAAAGAATCAAAAGTACCTTTATACGCATAGGGCATTGGTGTTTCATAACTTAAACTATCTAGGTATGTATCTGTATATTCTTTATTTTGTGTATACGCATACGCCGTATATTTAACGTCATAATCCCCATAAAAGCTTTTAGCTGCATTGATTCGATATAAATCATAAGAGTCTTTTACTACAAAGAGAGAAGTTAAAAGAAATGTGCATAAAAACAAAATACTCAATAATAAAACATAGCTTTTCTTATTGCGACTTCGATATTTCTTGACTATATTCATACAATCTTTCCTTGTTCTAAACGAATGATTCGATCTGCATAATTTGCGATTTTTAAATCGTGCGTAACCAATACAATTGTTTTCCCCTCTTTATTCAACGCTTTTAAAATGTCCATCACATTTTCTGCGTTCTCACCATCCAAGTTTCCCGTCGGCTCATCTGCCAATATGATATCTGTATGTGCAAGAATGGCCCTTCCAATCGCAACACGCTGTTGTTGACCTCCAGACAATTCGTTCGCAAAGCTATCTTTTTTTTGCTCTAACCCTAACAATTTCAATACTTGATCCAACTCTTTTTCATCCACTTTTTTCCCTTTAATTTGACTTGCCAAACACACATTTTCTTTCACTGTCAAAAAAGAAATCAGATTAAAGAATTGATATACATAACTAATGTATCGACTTCTTAATGTACAACACTCTACATCCGATAAAGAAGACATCTCTTTATTTCGAACTACACAACTTCCCATATAATCCGTATCTAAACCACCAATAATATTGAGCATGGTAGTTTTTCCACTTCCGCTTGCTCCAATAATCGCAACAAATTCCCCTTTTCTTATGTGCATAGAAACCGTATCGAGTGCCACACAATCTTTATACACTTTCTTTAGATTCTGCATTTTAATCACAATTCATCCACTCCTTTTATTTATTAATACACATAAGGAAAAGAAGCATAAAAAAAATCGAATAACCGTCAATTGATTTCGATTATTCGATAAATAAGATGATTTTCATATCCTTTGAATCCATGATTTTTGTTCCATGATACTTATTCAAAATGATATTCAGTATGGATTTATTTGAAGACGTCATATTCTTTATGTCCAAAGGATATTGAACATGTAAAATTAGCTCTTTCTCCTTTAGATTCATATGAAACATGAAAGTCTCATTTTCTTTAACTAAGCTATTGTCTAATACACATGTGAGTAGTGTTGTTAAGTCTTGTGTATCCATAGAATCGATTCTTTTAGGGACATGTACTTGTATGTCATAATTTAAATTGTGTTCTTGAATAAAGTTTTGTAGGATCACATCCACATATGGATTTATGCATATAGAATTGGGATATAACTTTCCATATTTTACTAACTCTTGATTGATTTGTTCTTCAATTGCCTCATATTCTTTCTTTTGCGACAGAGTCTTTATATCGTCCAAAGAATTTCGCATATCGTGAATCAACTCCTTGATTCCCGTCTGTTCATGAATCATTTGTTCTGTATAATGACTGGATAATTCAATAAAATTTCGATACATCTCAATCTCTAATTTTGAGCGTATTCTAGAAAAAACAATGATAGCTACACTTAATAACACAAGAACAAATATGGTAAACATAAATACATAGATTTGGCTGTTCTTTATAAAATACATATATGTAAATTCTGTTTTAGAAAACAAGTTTGTCATCAACAACATATAAAGATAGCTAAATATAAATAGAATTATAGAAACACTGTATTGCATATTCTCACTAAATTCTAAACTTTCATATTTAAAGATTTGATAAAAGATTGCACATCCACCGATTGTGAGTATTGTTGAAAATGCATAATATTCTATAGTTAAAGAACGGAATAGAAGTATATTCATTGTTTGAAATAAGATAACAATCAAATTTGAAATGACAGATTCTAACACATGATGTTCTTTTGTAGAAATATTCAAACATAGAATGGGAATCAACAATTGTAGAAATACAGACAGCCAGTTTATATGTATATATTCAGCGATTAAAAACACACATAAACCATTTAATAAGAATGAAAGAATACATTTTGGACCTAGTGAATTCTTCGTTATTTTTAAATAGAAACATTGTTTGCATACATAATACATACTGTTCATTAAGATGTTCATATACTTGTCCTCATCTGAATATAGTGTTCTTTTACCTTTTTCCATCTTCGAACACTCACAGAAATAATCGTACCATCTAACATAATGATCTTATGATTCTTTACATCTAAATAATCCACTTTAGAAAAGTTGATAAGCACATTATTATTTACACGAACAAAAGAATCTGATAACGTTGCTTCTATTTCCTTTAATGTTTCATTCACTAAAGATAATTTCGTTCCATCTTTCAATAAGACAAATACGCCATTGTCAATTTGAAAATATAGAATATCATCCCTATACACATACCTTGTTTCATACGGTAAACTCAGTGCAATCTTCTCTAATTGATGAATACGTTGCTCTACTTGATTTACCTTTTCAACTAGGACTTCTTCTATTCGATTTTTCGTAACAAATCCTAAAACATTTGTATCAAATGTATCGGCCATAGCTTCACTATGACTACTTACATATACAATAAAGTGTTGTTTGTCTGGATGTTTTTTAATGAATTCAATACCATTTTGATTTCCTAGTTCAATATCTAATAACAATAAATCAAAATAGAAATTGGATTCCATATATTCTTCAACTGCACTAAAGAAACAAAGTCTATGATTTAAATCCAATAGATTTCGTATTCTTTCTTGTTGAATCAAACTATCTTCTAATACTGCAATTCTCATAGGTCAATTATAATGGGTAATATAGCAAATGGCAAAAGCATCCTTTCAACTTTATCTATGGTTTGTGACATCGGATAAAATTATGTTACTTGCATATTTTTATACATAAACATCCAAATAAGAAAGAATTTTTCTGTGAAAAAGTCACACACCTAAATAACATGCCCGGTTCGTTTCCAGCCGTCCGGTAACATTTCAATATCCACTCCATATTTCTGAATCATTCGGTATCCCGATCCATTCAGTCTTTTGCGATGGAGTTTTTATTGTGTATTTTGTTTATCAAAAAATACTGTTTAAGTATTCTTCCACATTCATAGATACAATCTTTTTGTTTTCAAACAGTAAGACTTTATCGTATAAAGAAACTGTTTCTTTTGTTACTTTGTGTTCAATAGATAGAACTGTAAGATATGGATCGGATAAAATGAATTGATGTATTCGATCTGAATTTGTTTTATCGATTGCAGAAAAAGCCTCATCCAAGAAAAGCCATTTTTTATTTCTGTACATTGCTCTTGCCAAACAAATACGTTGCTTCTCTCCACCGCTTAAATTCAAATGTTCAAAATCAAGATTGTCTCTTTCCTTATCAAATATTGATTCTAAATTAAATATAGTTACTAATTCTTTCAAGGAATATTTACTCATTTTCCTTCCTAAAGTAATATTTTGTTCAAAGGAAAACGGTAATAAGTCATTGTTTTGATTCACAAAAGAAAACTTTTCGGCATAGGTGCTAAATTGAACATCCTTCAAATCCTTATCGTTCACATAAATGCCATCTGCTTTCTTCTGCTTTGTTAAAATGTCTAAAAACGTACTCTTACCATCTCCACTTTTTCCAATGACTAAATACTTTTTTCCCTGATCTATTACCAAGTTATTTAAATCCAATATTAGACGAGCACCATAAGAAAAACTTAGGCTTAACTAGCAATTTGGTGACTTTGCTATAATTCTT